>ERZ827186.569-NODE-569-length-41422-cov-28.036696_pt1 | contig 41422 bp, 34 predicted proteins | sample MGYA00519918_ERZ827186 | MGnify/ENA primary metagenome ERZ827186 (study PRJEB31778, sample SAMEA3449275) | human gut metagenome | biome: human gut; feature: human-associated habitat; material: faeces | place: United Kingdom | collected 2010/2012 ...
ATTCGCGCCGTGCCGCGCTATATTCGTTGGGGCGCGTACGGCCTGGGTGCCACCAAGTGGCAGGTCGTCTCAAAGATCGTGCTTCCTTCTGCCTTTGGCCGCATAGCCACCGGCATCGTCCTTGCCATCGGTCGCGCCATCGGCGAGACCGCGGTGGTGCTCTACACCATGGGTCAGGCCATCAATCTACCTATCTCGCCGCTCGATTCCGGCCGTCCCATGACGGTTCACCTGTACCTGCTCGCCAACGACGGCATCAACATGAACGCAGCCTATGGCACCGCGCTCTTGCTGATGGTGATCATTTTGGCCTTCAACCTGTTTGCGCGCTTCCTGTCGCGCAAGCGCCGCTAGTTAAGGAGTCCCATGTCCGTTTATCAGTCCGCTCCCACGCTGGAGCAAGCGGCCATCACGGCCAAGGATTTCAACTTTTGGTACGGTGACTTTCATGCGCTGACGGGGCTCGACCTCAACATCGCTAAAAACGCTATCACCTCCTTCATTGGCCCTTCGGGCTGCGGTAAGTCGACGTTTTTGCGCTGCATCAACCGCATGAATGACCTGATCGAGGGTACGCGCGTCGAGGGCACCATGACGCTCGACGGCAACGATATCTATGCCGAGGGCGTCGACCCGGTCGACCTCCGTCGCCGCGTGGGCATGATTTTTCAGCAGCCCAACCCGTTTCCCAAATCCATCTACGAGAATGTCGCCTTTGGCCCTCGTCTGCAGGGCGTGACTAGCAAAAGCGACCTCGATGACATCGTGGAAGAATCGCTCAAGCGTGCCAACCTCTGGAAAGAGGTATCCAATCAGCTCAACAAGGATGGTTTGGCGCTCTCGGGCGGTCAGCAGCAGCGTCTGTGCATCGCGCGTGTGCTTGCGGTGCAGCCCGATGTCCTGCTGATGGACGAGCCCTGCTCCGCCATCGACCCCACGTCCGTCTCTAAGGTCGAGGATCTGATGGCCGAGCTGGCGCCCGAGATGACGATCATCATCGTCACGCATTCTATGCAGCAGGCCGCTCGTATTAGCGACTACACCGCATTTTTCTTGCAGGAAGTTGCCGGCGAGCCCGCCACGCTCATCGAGTATGGTCAAACCGACGCGATCTTCACCAGCCCGGTGGATTCGCGGACGGAAGACTATATCACCGGGAGGTTTGGATAATGCGTAGTCAATTCGATAAACAGCTGGCCCAGCTCCACCGCGAGCTCATCGAGATGGGTGCCCTGTGCGAGCAGGTCATCGCTCTGTCCTCTCAGGCCCTCACCAACCGCGATACCGCCCTGGCGGAGAAGGTCGCGCCCCTGGACCACGAGATCGACCGCAAGGAGCGCGACATCGAGAACCTCTGCCTGCGGCTCCTGCTTCAGCAGCAGCCGGTGGCCGGCGACCTGCGGCAGATCTCCGCTGCCCTGAAGATGATCACGGACATGGAGCGTATCGGCGACCAGGCCGACGATATTGCCGAGATCCTGCTCTGCCGCGCCGGCCGGCCTCTCAGCGCCGGCGACACCCTGCGGGATATGGCCCAGGCCACCATCCGCATGGTCAGCGAGAGCGTGGACGCCTATGTCCGGCAGGATGTGGACCTGGCCCAGCAGGTCATCGCCGCCGACGATGAGGTGGACGGCTATTTTGACCGGATCAAGGCCCATCTCATCGACCGTATCGCCAAGGACGTGGATGACGGTGAAGCCACACTTGACTTACTGATGATCGCCAAGTATTATGAACGTATCGGCGACCACGCCACCAACATCGCCGAGTGGGTGATGTTTTCCGTCACCGGCGTGCACAAGACCGAGGCCACTTGAGCCAAAAGGAGGGACCCCACATGATCTGGTGTGTAGAGGATGACGCCAGCATCCGCGATATCGAGCTGTATGCCCTGCGCTCCGCCGGGCTGGAGGCCGAGGGCTTTACCGACGGTGCCGCCTTCTGGAAGGCCCTGCAAAGCGAAAAGCCCGATCTGGTGGTGCTGGACGTGATGCTCCCCGGCATCGACGGCACGGAGCTGCTGGGCCGTATGCGCGCCTCCACGTCCCTGCGCCGCATCCCGGTCATTATGGCCACCGCCAAGGGCGCGGAGTATGACCGCGTCCGGGCGCTGGACGGCGGCGCGGATGACTATCTGACCAAGCCCTTCAGCGTCATCGAGCTGGTCTCCCGGGTCAAGGCGGTGCTGCGCCGCTGCCAGCCGGAGGGGGACAGCTCCATCCTCCGCAGCGGCGAGGTGTCGCTGGATACCCGTGCCCACACAGTCCTGTCCGGCGGCGAACGCGTCGACCTGACCTACAAGGAATACGAGCTGCTGCGCCTGTTCCTCAGCCACCCCGGCACGGCCTACACCCGTGACCGGCTGATGGAGCTGGTCTGGGGCATGGATTACTGCGGCGAGAGCCGTACCGTGGATATGCACATCCGTACCCTGCGCCAGAAGCTGGGCAAGGCCGGCGCACACATCACCACGGTCCGCGGCGTGGGCTACCGTTGGGAGGAGACCCTATGACAAAAAAGATATTTCGCTCCACCGTGGCGGTGGGGCTTGCGGTGCTGCTGGCCAGTCTGGTCATTATCATGGGCGCACTGTACACCTATTTCGGCCATGTCCAGGAGCAGCAGCTCCGGGATGAGCTGTCCATCGCCGCTGCGGCCATGGAGTCCGGCGACGGCGAGGCCTATCTGTCCAAGCTGCACTCCGACAATTACCGCATCACCTGGCTTCGCGCCGACGGCACGGTGCTCTATGATACGAAGGCTGACGCCGCGGCTATGGAGAACCACGCCCAGCGCGAGGAGGTCCGTCAGGCCCTGACCAACGGCACCGGTGAGTCCAGCCGTTACAGCGCCACTCTGCTGGAAAAGACCCTCTACTACGCCCGCCGGCTGCCGGACGGCACGGTCCTGCGCCTGTCCGCCAGCCGCGTCACTATGGGCGTGCTGCTTCTGAGTATGCTCTCCGCCATCCTAGCGGTCATCGCCGTGGCCCTGATCCTCTCCGGCATTCTGGCCGGCCGCGTGTCCCGCCGCATCACCCGCCCCCTGAACACCCTGGATCTGGAGCACCCCCTGGAAAACGACGCCTACGAGGAGCTTTCGCCCCTGCTGCGCCGACTGGAGCACCAGCGGCGTCAGATCGACGATCAACTGCGTTCTCTGCGCCGCCGGTCCGAGGAGTTTGAACAGATCACCGCCAGCATGACCGAGGGCCTGGTACTGGTGGATAACGGCGGCACCATCCTCAGCATGAACCCTGCCGCCTGCGCCGTGTTCCACACCGATGCGGCCTGCGTGGGCCAGCCTCTGCTGACCGTGGAGCGCGGCAGCGCCGTCAGCCACGCCCTCCACGATGCCATGGACACCGGCCACGGCGAGACCCGTATGGAGCGCGACGGCCGCGAGTACCAGTTCGACATGACCCGTATCCAGGCCGACGGCGAGGTGGTGGGCGCGGTGCTGCTGACCTTCGACGTCACCGAGCAGGCCTACGCCGAGCGCAACCGCCGCGAGTTCACCGCCAACGTCTCCCATGAGCTGAAGACCCCGCTTCAGGGCATCATCGGCAGCGCCGAGCTGCTGGAGAACGGCATGGTCCGGCCCGACGATGTGCCCCGCTTCGTGGGCCATATCCGCGGCGAGGCCCAGCGCCTGGTGACGCTGATCAACGACATCCTCCGCCTGTCTGAGCTGGACGAGGGCGGCAGCCTGCCCACCGAGCCGGTGGAGCTGCTCTCCCTCTGCACCGACACGGTCAAGTCGCTGGAGAGCGCCGCGCAGCAGCGCCAGATCACCATGACCGTCACCGGCGAGGCCGTTACGGTCCCTGGCGTCCGCCGTCTGCTGACCGAGACGGTCTTCAACCTCTGCGACAACGCCATCAAGTACAATAAGGACGGCGGCAGCGTCGCCGTCGCCGTGGGCCGTGACGGCCCCGACGCCGTGGTCACGGTAGCCGATACCGGTATCGGTATCCCGCCGGAGCACCAGGGCCGCGTCTTCGAGCGCTTCTACCGCGTGGACAAGAGCCACTCCAAGGCCTCCGGCGGTACCGGATTGGGCTTGTCCATCGTCAAGCACGCCGTGGCTTATCACCACGGCACCGTCACGCTGGACAGCCGTGAGGGGGAGGGCACCACCTTTACCCTCCGCCTGCCGTTGGAAGCGTAAACGCGAAAATGCCCGCCTCTGCGGGCGGGCATACAAAAAGACCACCCGATAGGGTGGCCTTTTTTGTCATAAATGCGCCTTTGCGTGGGCACAGATGGCGTCAAAGGTCTTCTGACTGATATCGTGTTCGATCTTGCAGGCATCTGTCTCCGCCGTGGCGGCATCGATGCCCAGCGCTATCAGGAATTTCGTCAGCGTGTGGTGCCGGTCCAGCATACGCTCGGCGATGGCCATGCCGCTGGCCGTCAGGGTGATGAGGCCGTCCTTGTCCATCGTGATATAGCCGTTTTCCCGCAGCCGTTTGGTGGCATAGGTCACGCTGGGTTTTGTCACGCCCAGATGCTCGGCTACGTCGATGGAACGGATGTAGCCGTGCTGCTGCTGCATCATCAGCATCGTCTCTAAATAATCCTCGGAGGCGCGCAGTATCTGCATAAAAAGTATCACCAACTTTCCCCAATACACTTTTAACAGCATACCACAATTTTCACAAACTTACAAGTGCGGTAAAAAAATTTCGTTCTCCCTATTGACAAAGAGGGTTTGAGGTATTAAACTGTGCCATAGGTTAAGGGAGGCTAACCGTCGTGGTCCGCTATGGACCGGGAAAGTCCTTTCAAAACCGCTTTTTTCAGACACAGGGTTAGCGCAAGCTAACCGTGAAACGGAGGGATATACATGATGCCTTTGATGCTGGCAGACGCCGGAACGGAGCAGCTCATCCACAAGGTGGGCGGCAGCCCGGAGGTAAAAAAGCACCTGGAGGACCTGGGCTTCACCCCGGGCAGCACCGTCACGCTGGTGTCCGCCATGGGCGGCAACGTCATCGTGAAGGTCAAGGAGTCCCGCGTGGCCATCAGCGAGGAAATGGCCCGCAAGATCATGGTCTGATAGCCGCGCCAAGCGGTTATTGTATTTGAGAAACAGAAATATCACATAGAAGGAGAGCAGAAGCATGAAAACATTGCGTGAAGTCAAGATCGGCGAGACCGTCAAGGTCGTCAAGCTCCACGGCGAGGGCCCCGTCAAGCGCCGTATCATGGATATGGGCATCACCAAGGGCGTGGAGGTCTATGTCCGCAAGGTAGCCCCTCTGGGCGATCCCATGGAGGTCACTGTCCGCGGCTACGAGCTGAGCCTGCGTAAGGCCGACACCGAAATGATCGAGGTCGAGTAATGACCTGCAGTACCGTGTTCCGGTGCCGGAAATACGTCCGTTATTTAAATTCATCTGTATATAGGTTCAACAAGATTAACCGGAAGGAGAGACACTATGGAAAAACAGATAAAGATCGCGTTGGCAGGTAACCCCAACTCTGGCAAGACCACCCTGTTCAACGCGCTGACCGGCTCCAACCAGTTCGTGGGCAACTGGCCCGGCGTTACGGTGGAGAAGAAAGAGGGCAAGCTGAAGAAGCACGATGACGTGGCCATCATGGACCTGCCCGGTATCTACTCCCTGTCCCCCTACACCCTGGAGGAAGTGGTCGCCCGTAACTACCTGATCACCGAGCGCCCCGACGCCATCCTGAACATCATCGACGGTACGAACCTGGAGCGTAACCTGTACCTGACCACCCAGTTGACCGAGCTGGGCATCCCCGTGGTTATCGCCATCAACATGATGGACGTGGTCCGCAAGAACGGCGATAAGATCAACGTGGAGGAGCTGAGCCGTGAGCTGGGCTGCAAGATCGTGGAGATCTCCGCCCTGAAGGGCGAGGGCATTATGGAGGCCGCCGAGGCCGCTGTGCAGGCCGCCAAGTCCACCAAGACCGTTCCCATGCACACCTTCTCCGGCCCCGTGGAGCACGCCATCGCCCACATCGAGGAGGCCGCCGTACATAACCTGCCCGAGGAGCAGCAGCGCTGGTACGCCATCAAGATCTTCGAGCGCGATGACAAGGTGCTGGATCAGCTGAAGATCGACCCGACCGTCATGGCCCACATCGAGGAGGACATCAAGGCCGCCGAGAAGGAGCTGGACGACGACGCCGAGAGCATCATCACCAACGAGCGCTATGTGTACATCGCCGAGATCATCAAGGCCTGCTACAAGAAAAAGAACGCCGGTCAGCTGTCCGCTTCCGATAAGATCGACCGCATCGTGACCAACCGCTGGCTGGGTCTGCCGATCTTCGCTCTGGTCATGTTCCTGGTGTACTACATCTCCATGGTCACCGTTGGCTCCGCCGCTACCGACTGGGCGAACGACGGCCTGTTCGGCGACGGCTGGCACCTGCTGGGTATCGGCTCCAAGGCATATACCGAGGCCAGCGACGAATATACCGCCGCCACCCAGGCCGTAGACGCCTTCCTGGGGCTGGACACCGAGGCGGAGGACTTCGATGCCGGCGCCGCCCTGGCCCGGATAAAGTCCTTCGTTCCCACCTCCGACACCGCCACCGTGGATGTGGAGGATGAGGAGACCCTGGCCGTCAACACTATGACCGCCTACTATGACGCCCTGCCCCAGGATGCCGACAAGCGGGACGATGTGGTGCAGATGACCTATGTGGACGCCGCGGCCTATCTGGAGGCAAATGGCTTTGAGGCCCCTGACCCCGCCGACTACGGCGTGTGGGTGCCCGGTGTTCCTGTGCTGGTGGGCAACGCGTTGGAGTCCGCCGGTGCGTCCGACTGGCTGTCCGGCCTGATCCTTGACGGTATCGTGGCCGGTGTGGGCGCGGTGCTGGGCTTCGTGCCCCAGATGCTGGTGCTGTTCCTGCTGCTGGCGTTCCTGGAGGCCTGCGGCTACATGGCCCGTATCGCCTTCGTGCTGGACCGTATCTTCCGTAAGTTCGGCCTGTCCGGCAAGTCCTTCATCCCTATGCTGATCGGTACCGGCTGCGGTATCCCCGGCGTTATGGCCTCCCGTACCATCGAGAACGAGCGTGACCGCCGCATGACCATCATGACCACCACGTTCATCCCCTGCGGCGCCAAGGTGCCCTTCATCGCCATGATCGCCGGCGCCATCTTCGGCGGCAGCGCGTGGGTGTCCACCTCCGCCTACTTCATCGGCATGGCCGCCATCGTGATCTCCGGCATCATGCTGAAGAAGACCAAGATGTTCTCCGGCGAGCCTGCTCCCTTCGTTATGGAGCTGCCCGCTTACCACTGGCCCACCCTGGGCAACGTCCTCCGCTCCATGTGGGAGCGCGGCTGGTCCTTCATCAAGAAGGCCGGCACCATCATCCTGCTGTCCACCATCTTCGTGTGGTTCACCAGCTACTTCGGCTGGGTGGACGGCACCTTCCAGATGCTGTCCGATGAGCAGATCGACTGCTCCATCCTGGCGGCCATCGGCGGCGCCATCGACTGGATCTTCGCACCCCTTGGCTGGGGCAACTGGCAGGCGGTCGTCGCCTCCATCACCGGCCTGGTGGCCAAGGAGAACATCGTGGGCACCCTGGGCGTCCTGTACGGCGGCGGCGACGGCAGCGTCTACGACGCTATGGCCGCGGCTTTCACCGGTATCACCGCTTACAGCTTCCTGGTGTTCAACCTGCTGTGCGCCCCCTGCTTCGCTGCCATCGGTGCCATCAAGCGTGAGATGAACAGCCGCAAGTGGACCTGGTTCGCCATCGGCTATCAGTGCGTGTTCGCCTATGTGATCGCGCTGATGATCAACCAGTTCGGCAACCTGTTCATCGGCAATGCCAACATCCTGGGCGTCATCGTGGCGGTGATCCTGCTGGCCGGCATTATCTACATGCTGTGCAAGCCCTACAAGGAAGCCACCAAGCTGTCCGTGAAGTAAACTGTCCCCGTAATTACCCTCTTACCCCATAGAAAGGAGTGAACTTCCATGCTGCAATGGCTGTCAGCAAACCTGGGCACCATCCTCATCAGTGCCGCCTTACTTGTCGTTGTGATCCTCATCATCCGCTACCTGCTGCGCCAGAAGAAGGCGGGAAAGTCCTCCTGCGGTGCCGGCTGCGCCCACTGCGCCATGCACGGCCAGTGCCACAGCCAGAGCTGCAAGCACTGAATAGAGCGGGGGGGAGGCATCGCCAGTGCCTCCCCCCGCGTCTAAAAGGAGATGTCACCATGACAGAAACCATCCTGAAGGTGGACGGCATGGCCTGCGGTATGTGTGAAAGCCACATCAACGACACCGTCCGAAACAAGTTCTCCGTCCAGAAGGTCACGTCCTCCCACACCAAGGGTGAGACGGTGATCCTCTCGGAGCAGCCCCTGGACCAGCAGGCGCTGCGTGATGCCATCGCCGCCACCGGCTACGAGGTCAAGGCGGTGGACGCCCATCCCTACGAGAAAAAGGGCCTTTTCTCCTTCCATAGAAAGTGACCCGTCAAAGAAGCGCCCTCCCCAGGCGCTTTTTTGAAAACCGATGGTTAAATCACTCTAACTAAAGTTAGAATAGGCTAACTACGTATCATCCGGAAGAAACGAGCAAAAATACCGTCGAGCAATGTTCGGCGGCACGGAACAGAAAGGAAGTGCGATATGAGCGTCGTGATCTTAGGCGGCAACGAGTGCATGGAGCGCCGTTACAAGGACCTGTGTCAGTCCTATAAATGCTCCGCCAAGGTATTCACCAAGCCCTCCGGCGGCCTGAAAAACAAGCTGGGCAGTCCGGACCTGATGATCTTCTTCACCTCCACCATGTCCCACAAGCTGGTGCAGAGCGCCCTCAGCGAGCTGAAGGGCACGCCGACCCGTATCGAGCGCTGCCATACCAGCTCTCTGTCCGCCCTGCGGGGCATTCTGGAAAAACACGCCGGTTAAGGAGGAACCCCTATGTCCGAAGAAATGGTCGTACGTCAGTGCGCCCCCACTCTGGCCGGTATCAAGACCGGAAGTCTCTTTCCCTGTCCCTGCACGGACCGGGATGCACTGCTGGACGAGGTGCGGCAGCTGAACCGCCGCCTCTCGCCCAAGGGCCTGTGCCTGCTGCCCCTCCGCTTTACCGAGGGCAGCGCCCTGCTGTACCTCTACCGCCCCGCCACTCTCCGCCGCGATCTCAGCGACGATCTGGCCCGCCGCCTGCTGGCGGAGGCCGGCTATGACGGCGGCAGCTGCGGCCGCTGTGTGGCCACGCTGATTCGCCGCTTCCGTCAGGGTGCGGACTTCCCCCACGAGATCGGCCTCTTCCTCAGCTACCCTCCTGAGGACGTCAAGGGCTTCGTGGACAACCGTGCCCGCAGCTACAAGTGCGCGGGGCTGTGGAAGGTGTACAGCGACGAGGCCCGGGCCCGGCGGCTCTTCACCCGGTTCAAGCGCTGCACGGACACATACTGCAAGCTCTGGCAGGCCGGCGCGACGATCGATCAGCTGGCTGTGGCGGGGTAACGATCGAAAGGAGAAACGACAATGAAAAAGACTGCTGTGATCTATTGGAGCGGCACCGGCAACACCGAGGCCATGGCCAATGCCGTGCTGGAGGGCATGACCGCCGCCGGCGCGGACGCCAAGCTGCTGACGGTGGACCAGGTGAACACCGCCGAGCTGAACGGCTATGCCGCCATTGCCTTCGGCTGCCCGGCCATGGGCAGCGAGGTGCTGGAGGAGATGGAGTTCCAGCCCATGTTCGACGCCTGCAAGAACTGCCTGGGCGGTAAGGCCGTGGCCCTGTTCGGCTCCTACGGCTGGGGCGACGGCGAGTGGATGCGTTCCTGGGAAAAGGACTGCGCCGATGCCGGCGTGAACCTGGTCTGCGACAGCGTGATCTGCTGCGAGGCCCCGGACGATGCCGTGCTGGAATCCCTCCGGGCCATGGGCAAGACCCTGGCATCTTGAACGCTTTGCATCTTCTGCGCCGCCGTCTGCGGCAGCGCGGGCAGACGCTGCTGCCGCTGCTGGCCGCCCTCTCCGCCGCAGCGGTGGTATACAGATGAAAAGCACCCCTCAGGCCAGGCGGCCTGAGGGGCGCTTTTTTTACAGCCATTTCTTGTGCCTGAAGAACCACAGCAGTCCTGCCACCAGCAGTATGCTGGCGGCGATGATCACGGGATAGCCCCACTCTGACTGCAGCTCCGGCATATTTACGAAGTTCATGCCGAACCAGCCGGTGATCAGCGTCAGCGGCAGGAACAGCACCGTCACAATGGTGAATACCCGCATCAGGTCGTTCTGCTGGATGGCCAGCTGGCTCTGATAGGCCTCCCGCAGCTGGGCCACCAGCTCCTGCAGCGCGCACACCTTTTGCAGATACCGGCCCGTCCGCCGCCCCAGCACCTCCAGCCGCGCCAGAATGTTGGCTTCGATCAGCCCGTTATCGTTGTCGCACATCTCATCGAAGATGGCGTCCAGCTGCTCATAGTACCGCTTCAGGTGCAGCAGCTCCCGCCGCCACGCGGCGATGCGCCGGGGCGCGTCGTCCTTGGCCTTGCCCTCCAGTATGGTGCTCTCGCCGCCGTTGATCTGGGCCTCCAGCTTTTCCAGATACGCCATGTCGCCCTTGAACAGCCCCGCAAAAAACCGGTACAGCAGCTGCTGGTCATTCAGCGGTCCGCCTGCGGTCAGCGTGTCCACCGCACCCTGCACATACTGCTGTGCCGCCTCGTTCCGGCAGAAGAAAAACAGGTCCTCCCGGTCGATGTATACCAGCACCTTGCCGCTTTTCCCCGCCTTCCGCACATCGTACCAGTCAAAGGCCAGCAGGTCGAAGTCGGCAAAGGCCTCAAAGCTCTCTGTCTGCAATTCACCCACATATTGAAATACGGCGGCGTCCATCTGCTCCGCCACCTGCTCCATATCCTTCCACAGCAGCACGCTCCGCATATTGCCACCGTCCTTTCTCCTGCAGTATACCCCACCGCGTCCCCTTCGTCAAGTTGACTTTCCCGCGGCGGACTGGTACAATAGAGCCAGCGCAGCACCATTCTGAAACAAAGGAAGTGGTTTTATGCAGTTGACACCCCAGCAGCAGGCCCTGCTGGACGGCGTCCAGGGCGAGACCATGGCCAAGGTGGTCAAGACGCTGGTCATGTACGGCGATACCTTCGGCGCCCAGCGTATGGTCCCCGTTACCAGTGAGTACGGCCACACCGTCATCTCCTTCGGCCTGGCGGTGATGAAGCCGGTCTACGACCTGTACGACCGTCTTATCGAGTCCGGCCTTACCAGCGGTCAGAAATTCACTGCTGACCCCCTGCCCCTGGATAAGCACGTCCCCACCAGTCTGTTGGAGGACATCGTCTTCCGCAAGATCATGTACACCCAGCAGGACCGGTATGAGCAGCAGCTGAAAAAGCTGGGCATCACCGCCGATAACGCCTATACCTGTACCTGCTATCTGGATCAGGTGGGCAACACCCCAAAACAGGGCGATATCCTCAGCTGGGCGGAGTCCTCCGCCGTGGTCTACGCCAACTCCGTCCTGGGCGCCCGCTGCAACCGCAACAGCGGTATGCTGGAGCTCATGGGCAGCATCGCCGGCTTCGTGCCGGAGTTCGGCCTCCTCACCGACGAGGGCCGCAAGGCCCATTGGCTGGTGGAGGTCAAATGCACCCGCCGGCCCGAGGCCCAGCTTCTCGGCTCCGCCATCGGCATGAAGGTCATGGAGGACGTGCCCTACATCCGCGGCCTGGATGCCTGGCTGGGCACGGAGCTGAACGACGAGAACCGCGCCTACCTCAAGGACTTCGGCGCGGCCACCGCCTCCAACGGCGCCGTGGGCCTGTACCATGTGGAGCACCTCACCCCCGAGGCAAAACAGCAGGGCGAGGCCCTGCTGCGGGAGGGCTATCGGACCTACATCATCGATGACGCCGAGCTGGAGCGCGTGAAGCGCAGCTATCCCGTCATCTGGAAGGACCCTGCCGCCGCGCCGCAGCTGTGCTTCGTGGGCTGTCCTCACCTGACGCTGGAGCAGCTGAAGGACTGGACGGCGAAGCTCACCGATGCCCTGCGGGCGCAGAACCGCCTGCAGGTGGCCGTTCCCACCGTGTTCACCGCCGCCCCGGCGGTGCTGGACGCCTTCAAGGACACCGTGGAGGGCTACAAGCTGCAAAGCATGGGCGTGATCCTCAGCTACATCTGCCCGCTGATGTACATGAACAACCCCCTCTGCAAGAAGAAGGCGGTCATCACCAACTCCAATAAGCTCCGCACCTACACCAGCGCCCGGTATTATACCGACGCGGAGATACTGGATATCCTCGCCGGAAAGGAGGGACGCTGATATGCAGCAGTTCAAGGGCCGCGTGGTGGTCCCCGGCACCTGCACCGCCGAAGCGCTGGTCAGCCATGGCGGCTTCAACACCCTGGCCAGCTACCAGATGGCCATGATGTTCGGCGACAAGCAGGTCAAGTGCGGCGACCAGAATAACCCCGACATCTACAGGAAGCCCATGATCGGCAAGGCCCTCTGCCTGCCCCAGACCATCGGCTCCACCACCGGCGGCATGGTGCTCTTCACGGTGTGCTCCCACGGCAAGCAGCCCGCCTGTATGCTCTTCTCCCTGCCCATCGACTCCCTGGCCGCCTCCGGCGCCATTCTGGGCGATGTCTGGACCGACAGCAAAATGCCCGTGGTGGACTCCCTGGGCGACGAATTTTTGCAATATGTGCAGACCGGCATGACCGTCACCGTGGGTGACGACGGCCTGGTCACCGTGGAGGACTGACATGGACGATATCTACACCAAAAAGCCCGAGGAGTGCGCTTACTCCTTCACCCAGCACAGGACCTGCGAGTTCTTCCCCTGCCACAAGACCGGCCACCCGGAGGACTTCAACTGCCTGTTCTGCTACTGCCCGCTGTATACCCTGGGCAGCAAGTGCGGCGGCAACTTCAGGTACCTGGAAAACGGCGTCAAGGACTGCTCCGACTGCCTGCTGCCCCACGGTCGGGGCAGCTACAGCTACATCAAGTCCAAGTACCCGGAACTCATGGAGCTGGCCAAGAAAAACCGATAAGAAAAGAGACGGCTCACGCCGTCTCTTTTTTCATCATTATTCCAGCAGCAGCTCGTGGTCGCCCTTGTCGCAGATATAGTAGACCTGATAGCCAATGGGCGCGCCCTTCTGCCCGCTGGTCGGGTCTGTACGCTCCCTCTCCAGTATCGCACTTACCGTGCCAGCCTGCATCTGCACTGTGGTGCCGTCCAAAAACTTAATTTCCCGTCGCCAGTTCAGATGCATGTCATCCCCGATGTCTATGTATTCTCCGGTGGTGATGTACTGTGTCTGCAATTCCGCGTAATACGCCCGCACGTTGGCCATGTCGGCGGCCACCTTGGCCTTGTGCAGGCTGCCGTTGAACACAGGGATGGCAATAGCCGCCAGCACAGCGATGATCGCCACCACGATCAGCATTTCCATCAATGTAAAGCCGCGGTTCCGTTTCATAGTCTATACCCTCCGGAATCGTTTTTTTGATAAGTTTTCCACATTATACCCTACCGACACCCGGATTGCAACCCTATTTTCCCGTCACTACCTCCGCAAATCCCTCTCCGAACACCCGCACGGCCTTCAGCGCCTCGTCCAGCGAGTTCCCCGCTGCGCCGATCTCCACCAGCAGGCTCCCGGGCGTGAAGTACTCATTGTAGTCCGAATTCCGCAGCGTCAGCGGCCGCATCAGCGTGGGATAGCGCTCCGTCAGGTGCTGCTGCACCGCCACGGCGAATTTCAGGTTCTCCTGCCAGCCCTCCCAGCTGCTGCCCATTACCAGGCTCACCTGCGCGCAGTCCGGGGCCTCCCGCGTTACCACCTTGTACTGGTGCCCGGCCTTGTCCTCCAGCGCGTCCCGGTGCACATCCAGAATGAACCCGATGCTGGGGTATTTCTCCATATACGCCTCGATGGCGTCCTCCGCCCGGTAGTACGCCCCGTTGTATTCCGGGTCGTCATACAGCGCCCGGTCGTGCAGCACCGATATCCCGTAGCCCGACAGCACCCTCGCCAGCTCGTCGCCCACCCGTATCACGCTCACGCTGGCATCCGCCGTCCGAAAGCTTCCCGTGTCCTCGTATTCCTCCCCCGGCGGCATGGTGTACGCCTCGCTGCCGTGGGTGTGGACGATCAGCACCTGCGGCGCGTCCTCGCCCAGCGCCGCCGCGAACGTCCCGTCAAACACGATGCCCTCCACCGTCTGCCGCGAACTGTTCTTGATGAACACGTCCCCCACCCGGGTGTACCCGTTCTCGTCCGCCGCCACCACCGACAGCGGCCTCGATTCCCCCTGCCCGCCGGTGTTCTCCGTCTGCGCCGTTGTTGGGCCCTTCGGTGTTTCCACCGGGGCGGGGGAGGGCGTCTCCTCCGCGTTCCGGGGCCTCTCTGCCTGCGTCACCTGCGTCTCCGCCGCCAGCAGCATCGGCGACTGCCGCAGTACCGTCAGCACCGGCAGCGGCAGCGAGTCCGACGCCCACAGGTCCCCCAGCTCCCACTGTACCAGCCGCTGCGCCAGCGAGCTGTCCCGCACCGCCTGTGCCGCCGCCCGCAGGTCCTGGCTCCCCGCGCACACCGCCGCCAGCCACAGCACGAACGCCCCGCACACCGCCGCCGCGCCCCGCCGCCATTTCACAAGCCCCACCGCCTTTCAGACAAGCCTATGTCCGGACAAGCAAAAAAATACCCACCATAACTTCCCCTAATGCCTCCCACACCGATTTGTTATACCAACATCTGGATATTCACGTTGCCTTTCGCGACACTTTCTGGTAAGATGGTCGTACAACAGAGCCTGCGCGCCGCAAAACTTTCCCAACAAGAAATTTTGCGGCACACAGGCCCGGGAGAGAAATATGTGAGCCATAGAAGGAGGAACCGCCATGAAGAGACGACTGCTCCCCATCCTGATGACCCTGGTATTGGTATGCGCGCTGCCCATATGGGCAGCTTTTGTTACATCGGGGGATGTAACAAATCCCCTGGTGTGCACCGCCGGCGCGACGTCGCCGGAAGAAAGTGCCGTAGATAAGCTGAAACTTGCCATATCCAGTGGCGTAGATGCCCAGCTGACAGAGGATATCGAGATCACCCAAACTCTGTATGTTGAGAGATCTATGACCATCGACCTGAACGGCCATGTGCTCAAGATGACCGGTGACGGCAGTGTGCTCCGGGTGGAGGAAGGCCCGCACCCTGTGACCCTGACCATCACGGACAGCCGTCCCCAAAATCCGCATACAGGATCCTATGCGGGTTTGCCTGCCGGCGGTGTCATTACCGGCGGAAAGGGACCATATGTGACGGGAATTTACAATGTTGGGGGAGCCGTATTCCTGGAGAATGATACAACGCTGAAGCTGGAGGGCGGTACGATCACCGGAAACAGCAGTCGCGGCAGTGTCTTTATCGATGGGGCGATCTTTGAAATGTCCGGCGGCACGATCACCGGAGAAACTGTCGGCGTATATAATAATGTGGGGACCTTCACAATGACCGGCGGCCGCATCACCGGGTGCAGTGACAGGGGCGTATATGTGTACAATGGGAATATGACCATGTCCGGCACGGCGTATATCGGTGAAAATCCGAATGCCAGAAGAGAAGATATTTACGTATATGAGTCGGACCATAAACATACCGACTTGTCCGTTACCGGTGGTACCATTGCGGGAAAGGTGCGTATAGTATTCCGCGAGAACTTATATCCGACACAGGATGAATTAAAAGCAGCGGCCAATTCCGTTGTGAAAGAGCAGGGGGTGTTTGACGGGCATATCAAAGTGGAAAAAGGCACCAGCGGCATTTGTGTAGACTACAACAGCGTCAATTTTATTGACGAGGTCGCCAAGACAAGGACCCTAAAGCTTGTTTTACAGCCTAATGCAGTTGAGGAGCCGGAAACTCCCGCCACAGTGAATGGCCGGGAATTTATGTACTGGACGAAAGAGGGCGCTTCCGAAGCGTGGGATTTTAACACCGAAATAAAAGTGCCGCTGACGCTGTATGCCGTGCGGACTCCGGCCTCCTCCGGCGGCTATTACTACTACCCTACCACCGATACTAAGGCCGACGATGCCAAGGGTTCCCCCAAGACCGCCGACCCCGGCGTAGCCCTCTACGCCGCCCTGTCGATCCTGTCTCTGACCGGGCTGACCTGCACCGCCAGGAAGAAGTTCTGAGCACACAAAAAATGAGCACCCGGAGGCTATGTTTTCGTAAGTACACATTGTGGCACAAGGGCGGCTGATGCAGAAGCCGGCGCAGGAAATTCCTGTGCCGGCTTTCTTTTGGTGCCTTCAGGCGTGGAAATAAACCCCCGGTTCTACCGGGGGAAGAAAAATAGCTTTAGCATGAGTAAAACCTCCTATTGCGGTATACTGGTAAAGGTTTGGCGACCGCATTACCAGAGCAATAGGAGGTTTTATGCAGATAAAGAAAGACGAAAGAAACGAGATAAAAAGCACATCACATTCAAGATACCGTTGTCAGTATCACATCGTATTTGCACCGAAGTACCGCAGGAAAGAAATCTATGGACAGCTGAAAAAAGACATAGGAGAAATACTGCGGACATTGTGCAAGCAAAAGAATGTGGAAATACTGGAGGCAGAGGCGTGTGTAGACCACATACATATGCTGGTGAGTATTCCACCGTACCTGAGTGTAGCACAGTTCATGGGATTTCTCAAGGGGAAGAGCAGCTTAATGATTTTCGACAGGCATGCGAATTTGAAGTACAAGTATGGGTCGAGAAATTTTTGGTGTAGAGGATACTATGTGGATACCGTGGGACGCAATAAAAAGATCATAGCGGAGCATATCCGAAACCAACTGGAGGAGGACTACGCCGCAGATCAGATCAGCATCAAAGAATATGTAGACCCGTTTACGGGTGACAAGAATAAGAAGGCATAAAAAGACAGCCGCTTGAAGCGGCTGCCTGAAATGGTAATGCGGTGTCAAACCTTCAACGCCCCTTTTAGGGGCTACGGTCGTAATAGCCCCTTTTAGGGGCAGGTCAAACCACCAGTTTACTGGTGGTTATGATTATTGCGTCCAAAACGGCTTTCCCGCCACCGGGGTCATCGGTTTTGGTACATCCTTGACTATATGGCTCAGGCGAATTCCAAAGCCGCCTGCTAAAACGATCGCGTCCATAAAACCTCCCGCTCGCAGCGTAAGATTCAATCCATACCCGGTTACCAGCACCCGGCAACGCACTTATGCACCCCATAGCGATTTGCCGAATTAAGAGTGTTATTCTTGGAAAAACATATTGATCTACACTTTCGCCGTACACGCTGTCAGAGATGGATAGTACAGGCACTTCACATTTTCCGCTGTGTTTAAGAAGCGGGAAAGTGCAGTTACGTTAGTGGGAGTGCCACAGTACGGCGGTAAAGGGGAAAACTGCTACCGTGGCAACAGGCAGCGGCAGCGAAGCGGTAGCGGAAAGCTGTGGTGGCACAGTCCTTTTGACCGACAGCGGTACACGGGAAAACCGATTACGCGAGGAACATGAGGCAGGTTTGACACAGGGCATAGCGCGCTGAGGAAGTCTTGAAACGTAGTTTCAAGCGGCGTTTTGGGTACTTTTGTCGCTGGTGACAAAAGTACCCCGCCGGAGGCAACACGTAAAAGACCCCCGCCGGATGGCGGGGGTTCAATAAATGATGAAGAATTTAGGGAACGGATTCCCACGCCAGCCTGCGGACTGGCTCGGAATAACAGGGTGTCCGCGCCTGCGGCGCGGGGACGGGGGACGCGGATTGCCACGCCAGTGACATCGGTCACTGGTTCGCAATGACAGGAACATCGTGGGGTTCGGAATGACAGTTCTGGTGGAAGCGGGGGCGGAATGACGGGGGTGGCGCGGACGGCTGCGGCAGATTTTTCGTTTTTGCTTTCCGCGGGGCACCTCTCTCTGCGCGAGGCGGGGGCTAAGGGAGGAGGGAGGTCAGATCGAAGAGGCGGGGGGCATTCCGGCAGAAGAGGGCGTAGGCGGTCAGCGCGTAGAAGCCCTGCTCAGTCGCCATGCCGTCCGGCTCTATTGGAACGACTATTGCACCGTCCGACGCCACCTGCTTGGCTGCCGCCCTATCCGGGTTTACTTGACTGGCTGTCACGCTGTTTGAGTGCGATTGTCTGGCTGCTGCGGTGACCGGTGCGGTCTGCTTGGTCACCGTGGGTGCTACGGCGGGAGGCTCCGGCAGCTCATCGCTGTGACGGAAGCCGCCGCCCGCGCAGGCAAAGGCACAGAGTCCGTCCAGCGGTGACGCACCGTTTTTGATGAAGCGGCTGTCCGCTGCCGGATCGATGCCCAGCGACGTCAGAGCCACAATGACCTGAGCGCAGGATTCGCTGTTGACCGTACCCCAGCTCATGAAGCCGCCGTTATCCTGCTGGACGCGGGAAAGGCAGGTCAACGCCCGCTCCACGGCGGCTTGGACGTCCCTGTTCTCCAGATAGGGGGACAGGGACGTTAACGCCATGGCGGTCATATCTACGTCCGATGCTTCACCCAGCAGCGTCCAGCCGCCATCAGGGCACTGGGCGGAGAGGATCTCCGACACCAGACCCTCACGGGTGGTCTGCTCCTCACCCTCCGCCGCCTGCGGGATGGCGTAGCCGCCGCAGTCCAGTGCAATCAGTGCCCAGATGGGGCCGTTGAGACCCTGTATGCGGAGGTAGCTCATGTCCGAAAGACCCGCCGTCAGGTCGATGCCCGCCACGGCCGTGGCGTCGTATCCGGCGGCGGTCAGACCAAGGATGGTGCGGGAGGTGTCCGTGGATTTTGCGCGGTGGAGGCGCGGAGAGCCGGCCTGACGGACATAATCCTCCGCTGCCGCCTTGTAGCTGCGCGCCATCTCATCGGTGAGGAGACCGGCGCGGCGCAGACCGATTACCGCCCACTCACCGCCGATGGAGCCTGTGGTGGGGGCGGGCTGTGATAGCAGGTATTGACCGGTTTCCCGGTAGGCGGTCTGCCACGGGGATTCCTGCGCCTGTCCGCCGCAGGCACAGAGAAGCAGCGCGACGGCCGCCACAAGAGACGTAAAGAGCCTTTTCATAGTGCACCTCGCTTACAGAAACAGCACGTATTTCAGACGGATGCGGCGGAGGGGACCGGAGACGCGCCATGTGCGCGTCCAGACCTCGTCCTTCAGGCGCAGGGCGCGCTGACGCTGGCTCTCCTCCATAGGGTGACCGCTGAATTTTGCTTCCTCCCAGAGAGACACCACCGACAGGTACTCCTGACGGAGATCCTCGTCGATGTCCTGCGCGTAGTCCGCAGGGGAGCAGTTCCGCAGGGGCAGACCCTGAGACAGAAGAACGTCCATGGTGTAGAGGTAGATGGTGCGGATGGCGCGGGGGATGTCGTCACTGAGGAAAGCAGCCTTCCGGCGCGCCGTCTTTTTGCGCTGCCACGCCAGCCACAGGACGAACAGGCACAGGAGAACCACCGCCGCCAGCACCGACAGGAAAAGCAGTATTTTCAGCCGGTATTTCAGCCAGAAGGACAGCAGGGACGGCTCCTCGTCCTCCTGCTGGGGGGCGTCAAGATTCTCGGATTCCTGCGCCCTTGAGGAGTGTCCCACAAGCCCGGAGATGCTGCGGTATGTCTCCGCCTGCTCCATCGCCGAGAGGTAGCCGGGAGTGACCTCGAAGGGGAGCCAGCCCACGCCGTCCTGGTAGTATTCCACCCAGGCGTGGCCGCTGGTGCCGTTCAGCGTCAGCGTTTCGCCGGGCTGTAGGCGGGAGGCATCGTCCTTCGTTACGAGGAAGCCCTCCGCGTACCGGGCGGGGATGCCGTAGTAGCGGAACATCATCGCCGCCGCCGAGGCGTAGTGGACATCGTAGCCCGTCTGGGCACCGTCCAGAAAGCTGAGGACAAAATCGACGCCCGGCGGCACCGGCGATACGCTTTCGCTGTAAGTGGCGTAGGTGCTCAGGTAGAACAGAATGTTCTGCTTCGCCTTCTGGTAGTCAAAGTGGCGTTGCCCGTCCTCTACGGTGTAGGCTCCCAGCTTCTCCCGCAGGAAGCTGTCAAGCTCCGGGGGGAGGGCGGTGTCCACAGTGTAGACGTAGCGGTTATAGGCACCCTCCGTTTGCAGGAAGGCGGAGGGCAGCACCGCGTCCGAGGTGAGGCCGGCGGCGATCCTCTGGTACTGAACGATGATGTTGTTCGCCGCGAGGACGGTGTAGCTCCGCTGACCGCGCAGCCCCGGCGCGTACTGCGCCGCGTCGCCGATGGCGGCGGCATCCAGAGTGGGGCTGGTGGGCATGGTCTCATAGGGAGCGTACAGATACCGGGAGGACGCTGCGGCGTTGGTGACGGTGATGCGGTTCTCACCATGCAGCACCTCCGGGGCGGCGGACTGCGCCGCCCCCACGATCTGGGCTTGCCCGTAAAAGCCGTCGTGGTGGAGCCAGTAGAAGGTGTCCGCATTGGCGGAGAGCGTGGCGTTGGTCTGGGGGAGCCAGCGGCTGCCGTCGTAGACCTCCCCCACGAAGCCGCGCAGGTAGTAGGAGCCGGGCTGGGACATGGTGACGCGAAGCATGGCATCCTCGCTCTGGCGGCGCGTTCCCGCAGAGGTCAGATCGCCGTCGGTGAGTCCGGCATCGTCGTTGGAGCCGCAGCGTATCTCCTGCACCGTGCGGGAGAGGTGCTGCTGGAGGGACGTGAGAGGCGCGGGACGCGCCGTGTCGCCGAGGGCGGTCAGCACTACGGCGGCGGCCAGAAGGAGCAGGGCGGCGCGGCACCATACGCGGACGGCGGCGGTGCTGCCGCGCCTGCCGAAGCGAATGGCGTACAGCAGGAGCAGCACCAGCGCGCCCAGCACCAGCTGCCACGGGGAGGCTGTCGGTGAAAACGTCAGCAGAAGCAGTGACAGCAGAAGGGAGGCCGTCCAGAACCATACGGGACGGGGACGGCGGGCGTAAGCGGCACTCCACAGACCCAGCAGCGAAGCCAGAGCAGCCGCCACCGCCGCAGGCGGCGCGGCAGAGTCCGCAGCGGCGTAGGCGGGATAGATGCGGGGGTGGAGCTGCTGCCACGCGGTAAGGAGGCTGTCCAGCAGCGGGGCGACGCCGTCCCGCGCAAGAAGGAGCGTTGCCGCGCACAGGAGCATCCAGAGAGCGGGCGCAGCCCAGAAACGCTTTCGCTCGGCGGTCAGGGCGGCGGACAGGGACGACGCCGACGCGGCGAGAAGGGGGATATACACCGGTACCGGCAGTGAAAACAGCAGCACCGGGAGGGCGGACAGTCCTGCCGCCAGAAGCAGTGCCGACAGCCAAGGGGTATTCTTAAAGCGCAAGGTAGACACCCTCCTCTCCGGACAGTGTTTCCGGTGATACCGACAGGAACGAAAAGCGGCTATCCGCCGCAGGCGGCGCGGGACGGAGCGTCACCACAATGATATGGGCGTATTCCGAGGCTGCTGCCATCAGGTGATGGAGCACGGATGGCTCCTCGCAGCGGATCTCCGAGGACAGGACATCGGGGAGAGACTGGGTCAGCTCCTCCAGACAGGTGACCTCACGGAACGTCAGCTCGCCGGAGGCGCGATCCAGCCACGCGAGGCGGTGGGGGATGCTTTCGCCGCAGAGGGCGGCGGAGACGGAGACCGCCGCCTCACCCAATGCCTCCCGCTCCGCTGCCGAGGGCGCGGCATCCGCGCTGCTGTCCAGCAGGAGAAGGAGGGAGTCGTCCACCGGCAGTCCCAGCTGGCGCACCATGAGGTGATCCATCTTTTCCGACAGCTTCCAGTGGATGCTCCGGATGCGGTCGCCGGACAGGTACTCCCGCAGGGTGAACGTCTCGCTGGGGTCATCGCCGGGGCGGTACATGGAGAACTCGTCGCTGTCGCCGAGGGAGCGTTGCCGCTCGGAGACGGTCAGCTCCACCGGGTAGACGGTGGGCATGACCAGCGTGGCGGCACCGCAGTCCACAGGCACCGCCGCACCCCGGAGACCGAACAGGTCAAACACGTGCAGCTGGGTCAACTCCACGGTCAGCTTGCCGCAGCGGCGGGGGCGGAGAGTGTGCTGAAGCTGCTGCGAGCCCCTGCCGCCCACGGAGAGACGAAGCACCGCGTCCTCCGTCTCGCCGGTGAGCAGGTTGCGGCAGCGGAGGACGGCGCGGAGACCGGCACAGCTGAAAAAGCAGGCGTTGGAGGCGCGGAGCTCCACCGTCAAGTCCTCGCCCTTGCGGCAGGAGACGGGTGCGGAAAGAGAAGCCGTGATGCGGCGGCGCACCAGCAGCGAGAGGGAGATCTCCAAGGCGGCTGCCAGCAGACTTGCCAGCAGTAGGAAGCCCGCCGCGTTTCCGCTGCCCCAGAGCCAGATGGAGAGCCAGAGCAGCAGCCAGAGCGCGAATAAAACTCTGTTTTTCGCCATGGCTCAGATGTGGTCGGGGCGGGTGACCTGCCGGAGCACCTCCGCCAGCACGTCCGATGGGGAGGTTTCGGAGATCCGCGCCTTGGGGGAGAGGACGATGCGGTGGGCGCACACGTCCGCGAATACGTCGGTCACGTCGTCGGGCAGCACGTAGTCGCGACCTGCCATGAAGGCGCGGCTTTTGCACATACGGCACACCGCCAGCGCGCCGCGGGGGCTGACGCCCAGCACCACGAGAGGGTGGCTGCGGCTTGCCTCCGCCAGCTTCGTCACGTATTCCAGCAGCGCGTCCGCCATGTGCACCTGCTGCGCCTGCGCCTGCATGGTCAGGAGTTCCTCCGCAGAGCAGACGGTCTGCACCGCTTGCAGCGGGTCGCCGGTCTGGCGATCCCGGAGGATGTTCACCTGACTGGCGAAGTCGGGGTAGCCCATCTCCAGCCGCACCATGAAGCGATCCAGCTGTGCCTGGGGCAGCAGTTGCGTGCCGGCGGAGCCAACGGGGTTTTGGGTGGCGATGACCACGAAGGGGTCGGGCAGCTTGTGGGTGTGACCGTCCACGGTGACCTGTCGCTCCTCCATGACCTCCAGCAGCGCGGACTGGGTCTTGCTGGAGGTGCGGTTGATCTCGTCTGCCAGCAGAAGGTTGGTCATCACCGCGCCGGGCTGGTAGACGAAGGCACCGCTCTCCTTGCGGTACAGGGAGAAGCCCACGATGTCCGAGGGCAGCACGTCCGGCGTGAACTGGATGCGGCCGTATTGCAGACCCAGCGCACGGCTGAAAGCCAGCGCGGTGGTGGTCTTGCCGGTGCCGGGGACATCGTCCAGCAGCACGTGTCCGCGGGAGAGCACCGCCATCAGAATTTTCTCCAGAGTCGCCTCCTTGCCCACGATGACCTTGCCGACCTCCTGTAATATCTTTTCAATGTGTGCGTTCATACTGTTTTCTCCTCACCATTCTCTATAATAGTTGCCGCTGGAGGCACCGTAGACGCCGGCGTCGGCATTGAAGCCGCCGATGTCCTTGCCCAACGCCAGCGTGAAGCGCAGGCGTATCTCTGCGCCGTCCTGCGGCTTGCAGGCACTCATGCTGTAGCCGGGATAGCGTCCGTTGTAGGAATACATCCAGCCCGACCAGCGGTAAAAGTCAAATTCACCCAGACTGTCCATGGACGCGGGCTGGGGGTCAAGGCCTGCGCCGAAGTCGTCCATTTCGTCGCTCACGATCAGTTCCATCAGTTCCTCGTCAATGTAGAAGCCGTCGCAGATGCCGGGCCTCTGTATGGCGGCGAGATAGTTGCTGCTGACGGAGGGGGAGAAGCCGTTGTCCGACAGCAGCTGCGTCACCATGGTCAGGAGATTCGTGCCGCCGGGAACCGTTACGTCCGTGGGGGGCACCAGATAGCCAAGACCTACGGTGGTCGCCTCTACGCTAATGGTGACGGTCACGTCGCCCTTCTCATAGTACACCGTCCAGCTCTGCTTGACCGCGTATCCATCCGCGTCCGTGGCAGAGATGGTGATGGTGTTGGCTCCCTCGTTGGAGAGGTACGTTTCGTAGCCGAAGGAGCTGCCCGTCTGGCTGCAGGGGGAGTAGATCTCCTGCTCGTTGACCCAGACTCGGTAGTTGTTCAGGTAGAGCTGCTCGCCGCCGGAGCTGACGGAGTTGATGATCGTGATGACATCCGGGCTTTTCAGAACGAGACCGTTTTCCAGACCAATCACGGTGCTGCCCACCTCGATGGAGGCGTTGATGACGGGCTTTTTCTCCTCCGGCGTCGCCTCTGCGTTCCGGTGGAAGCGCACCAGCCACTTGTAGACAAGGTCCGTACCGTCCGCGTTGGTATAGTGCAGCGACAGGTACGCGGGCCGCCGGGTGTCCAGCGTCGCCGTGTACCAGCCGTCGCCGTCGGGGGACAGGGGCTTGTTGTTGTAGCGCACCTGCCGGAGCTGCTCCCTGCCCGTCTCCTGATTGAGATAGAAGCGGAAGCGGAAGAACTCAGTGTCCAGATAGACGGGGAGCTCCTCGGCAATGTGGGAGGGCTGGCTGGTGGTATTGTCGATGACGGTGCCGTTGAAGCTGTTGGTGATCTTGAAGCCGTCCTCCTTGTATTCGACAGTGTAGCGGGCGGTGACGGTGTCGTTTCTGCCGCCGGCACTGATCTCGAAGGTGTTGACACCGTATTCCAGCGTTGCGGAGAAGCGGTCGCCGCTGCCGGTGACGGTCTTGCCGTTGAAGCGGACGGAGGCGCGGAGCTTATTGCCGTCCTTCAGACCGTAGGCGGTGAAGGAGAGGGTGCTGTCCGACGTGGTGTGGAGATCCGCAAGGGATACGCCGTCGCTGTCGCGGACGGCGATAATGACCACCTCACCGCCTGCGCCGTAGTAGACCGTGTAGCCCTGAGACGCAGTGACGGTGTTTGCGCCGTCGCTGTAAAAGGCGCGAACCACGATGGAGTTGGCACCCTCGGCGAGCTTCAGGAGCACGCTGGAGGAGGACGCTTTATAGTCGAGGGACTGACCGTTCAGGGTGACGGTGAGCCCCAGCACCTGAAGCTCCGGCTTCAGATGGCGGATGGTGAAGGTGTAGCGTTCGTAGTCCACCACGTCGCCGTCGATGATGCTGGTCTCGAAGTAGCGATCCGGGTCGCCGACCTCGGCACTGCCCTGTGCCTCGCCGGGGCGGCGGGCTGGCAGCTGACCGCCGGATCCGCCGCCGCTGCTGCCAATGTCCATAAGGTCGCCGATGCCGCTGTCGTCCGAGGGCACGTCCTGGGGCGGTGCCTCAGCGGGAGCGTCCGTCTGCTCCGGGGGCGTCTCCTGGGGCGGCTCCGGCTGCTCCGGCGGGGGCGGCTCCTCCGCTTCCCCGCTGAGAGAGGAGCTGTCGATCTGGGAGGTGCTGTCCGCGTCGTAGAGAAGTTCCGAGGAGGACACCAGCATACGGGAGGCGGCGTCCACGTCCTCGCGGGGCGGGGCCTCTGAGCGCAGTGACAGCGCGCATAGCGTCAGCGCGACGCACAGCAGCAGCCACAGACCGCCGCGCAGGAGACGTATCGTTCTCTTTTTCATTGATTTTCTCCTTGGTTCAGAACGCCGCTCGAAGGGAGAGACCATAGAAGTCTCCCCCTCCGGGCGAGGTTATTCGTCGTTTCTGCGGCGGGTCTGCTTTGTAGCGGAGAACCACTTCCACAGCAGCACGATGATGCCCAGTGCCGCCAGAATGCCCGCGCCCATCCAGATGATCGTCCAGTCGAAGGGGCGGTCAGGCTTTGCAGCCTCTTCTGTCCGCAGGTCGTCCAGAGGCAGCTCCGCAGGCTGCTCCGCCGAGACGGTATCGTCCGCCGCCGTCAGCTCCTTGTACTTGGCGGTCGCCTCCTCCAGAAGATCGATCGCCCACTGGGGCACCAGAGCCTTCTGCACGGGGGTCAGCGCGTTATAGGCGTCGGTGGCGCGCTTGATGGCGTCATAGCTGTCCTTGGTGACGGTGCCGATGGCTTTGATGAACTCCACGACCCTCTGCGCCGCCTTGTAGTTTTCCTCGTAGGCCGCCATACGTGCCGCAGCGGTTTCCAGTGCGGTGACGCCCTTGACCAGCTTTTTCTGCGCGGCGGTCAGGGCGTTGTACGCCGACTGCGCCCGGGAGATCTTGCCGCGGAGCACCGCCGCATCGGATTCGGACATAACGTCCGGCACGTAGCCGATGTCGTCGATCAGCGCGTCCACCACGGAGGCGGCGTAGCGATCCAGCGCGGAAAGGATGCCGGAGGTGTCCACACTGCTGTCCATGGCGTTGCGGGCGCGGCTCGCCAGACGCTCCAGCTTGTCCGACAGGTCGGGGTACGCCTTTTTATCCTGCTGGAGACGGGAGCTTAGAGAGGAGATGCCGCTGTTGTAGGCGGAGAGCAGCGATTCCGCACCTTGCAGTGATGCAAGCAGATCCTTGTCAAAGAGCTGCTTCTGCTCCGCTGTGAGGCTGTTGTACGCCGTGCGGGCGTTCTTGATGCGCGTTTCCAGATTCTTCAGTGCGGAGGCGGGGGTCTTGCCGGGCTTGTAGGCAATGTCGCCGGTCAGAGCTTCCGCAATATCCACCACGTAGCCGTTCATCACCGCGTCCATGGCGGCCTTGTCGGTGCACTCGCCCAGCTGCGTCACAGCACCGTTGTACAGCTTTTCCACCGTCTTTTTGATGTAGTCGTATCGCTTGCAGTCCTCGCCGTACCACTTTTTCAGGGCTTCAAGGTTTTCCGTGTACTGCTTGTACAGCTGCTGCATACCAGCCAGCTTGCCGTATTTCGTCACAAGGGACTGCCGTGTCTTGTCCAGAGCGTTGTATGTCGATTCGATGGTCTTGAGCTTGGTCGCCAGCTCCTTCAGCCTGGCACCCGCCGCGTCGTCGATGAGAAGATCCACCACGCCGGCGGCGAAGGCATCCACGCAGCTCTGCACCTCGGCACCGGTCTTGCACTTGTCCAGCGCGGCAAGCCGGTCGTCCAGAAGGGCTTTCAGCTTGTCCTTGATGGCGGGGTAGGTCTTGGCACTGTCCTCCTTCAGCCTGTTCAGCTCGGCTTTCGCCTCGTCCTTCGCCGCCTGCACCAGCGTGTCGGCGTTCATGGCGGAGAGCATGGTCTCGTAGGCTTCCACGATAGCCGGGGCTTTAGAGGCGGGAGCGTTGATAACGGCTTCCGTCTCGGCCAGTTGGGTTTCCAGCGCGTCCCGCTGGGCGGGTGTGGCGGCTGTGCGGACGTTGTCGGTATAGTAGCTGCGGAGATAGGCGATCACCGCGCTGCGGCTTGCCGTTTCCTCCAGCTGCCACATAAACAGGGGGCAGCCGCTGTTCAGCTGGGCGATGCTGTCCACCATGTCGCCGGTGCGGTTTATCGCCGCCGCCGTCAGTGTGTCCAGAACGGTGATGCACTCGCCCTGAGAGCTGAACCAGCCCTTCGCCTGACGGGAGCTGCTGCCGAGGACGTAAAGACCGTCACGGTACTGTCCGGCAATGGGGAAGCCCACCAGAGAGCCGATGCGGTTGGTTCTGCTGCCCACGTCGAGAAGTCCCGCGTTATAGCAGTTTTCCACGGTGAGAGAGGGGTTGCCACTGGAGATAGATGTGCCATAATCTCCCGCCTCGCCGCCGAGGATACCGCCGACGATGGTGGTGCCGGAGACAGTGCCGGTGTTGTAGCAGAGGGAGATGGACACGTTGCCGCTCTTGCCCACGCCGAGGATGCCGCCGGTACCGCCCTTGGGCTTTTCGCCGCTACTGAGAACGGCGGTGGTGTCGTTGGAGATATGGCCGGTGTTGGCGCACTGGGTGAAGGTGACCTCGCGGGAGGTGATGCCGGCGATGCCGCCCACGCCTGTGCCCTTGTCCACGGTGACGGCGCCGGTATTGACACATCTGGTCAGGGCGCCGCCGGCGGCATTGCCCGCCAGACCGCCCACACCGCCGGAGATATAGGCGCCGCCGCGCTTGCAGGTAATATCGATGCTGCCCTCGAAGCGGCAGTCGGTCATGGCGCCGCTGAGCTTGCCGGCGATGCCGCCCACGGCGCAAGTATCTCTGGTGCCGAAGCCGGCGGCGCTGATGCGCACCCGGGATACGCAGCGCTCCAGCTTGGCGTTGGCCTCGCCCACGATGCCGCCTATGTGCTTGGCGGTGGTGGAGACGTCCTCAAGGCGGATCTCGCCCTCGACGGTGAGGTTTTTGATGGTGGTGCTGCCGGAGGTATAGCCAAACAGGCCGGCATAGCCGTTGCTCAGCGCGGTGACGTACAGGCCGGACACGGTGTGGCCCTGGCCGTCAAAGACGCCGCGGTAGGGGTGGTTGCTCTGCCAATCGACATAGCAGCCGATGGGCGTCCAGGGGCGGTAGCCCAAGTCGATGTCCGCCGTCAGCACGGCGCTGTAGCTCTGAGAGTTGTTGGAGGAATTGTTGATCTCCGCGGCCAGCCAGGCCAGCTCCTCGGCGGTGCCGATCTGATAGACGCCGCTGGCGTCCTTCCCGGGCTCGACAGTGGTGCCGTTCCAGGCGCTCTCGTTGGCGGCGGAGGCGGCCAGGGCCGTCAGCCGGGCAGAGACGTCGGCGAAGATGTCCGACAGAGCCTGCTTGCCGGTGGCCAGCTTGTCCTCCAGCACGCCGTAGTCGTCGATGTCCTCCAACGCCGGAGTGGCCGCCGCGTGAAGGGCGGCCTTGCCGCTGTCCAGCACGGCGGTGAGACGCGCCTTCCACGCATAAGAGAGGGCGTCCATGTCACCGGCGATGGCCGTCAGAGCGTCGATGTAGCCCTGCTCCAGCATGGCCAGGCTGTCCAGCACCTCCTGCCGGGCCAGCGCCCGGGCGGCGGAGGCGGCGGTGTCCATGTCCGGCGCGGTGTCGCCGGTGGTGAAGTCCCTGGTCAGAGCGTCCATGGCCTTGCGGGCGTCGGCGTACACCGCCTCCACGCCGTCAAGGTCCGGGGCGCTGAACAGCTTCAGCTTCCAGCCCTCATAGGCGCGCAGGGCCTTGGCCATGTCCTCCGGGGCATAGCTCCGGTCGAAGATATACTTGTTATACAGCTCGTCTGCGGCCTTGGCGGGATAGGTCTTGATCCCCGCCAGCTCGCCGTCGATATTCTCCGTGCCCATATAGACCTGCCGCAGCTTGGCCACGGCCGCCACGGTGGCGGCGCTGTCGATGGCCTGGGCGGCGGTCTCCAGCAGGGCGTCCATGGCGGACTGCTCGTCCGTGTCGTAGATGTTGGCCGCGGCGTAGGCCCGCATATCCGCCAGCAGCGCGGCCTTGTCGGCCTGCAGCTGGGTGGGCACAGCGGACAGCGCGGCGTCGGCCTCGGTCAGCAGGGCGCCCACGGCGCTGTCTGCCGCCTCCTCGATGCGGCGGACGTAGTCCATGATAACGGCGTTGTAGGCCGCGCTCTGGTCGCCGTAGACGGCGTAGCTGCCGTCCCGCTTGGCGTCAAAGCGGATCAGCTTACCCAGCAGGGCCTGGGTGGCGGAGAGCTTCTGCGCGGTGCCGCCGTCGGCGCGGACGGGGGAGCCATAGCTGGCGACCTTGGCGGTGTCGCTGCTGCCGGTGGTGGCCATATTCGCGATGCCCCACAGGGAGGTGTCGCTGCTGCTGCGGGCGTGGGTGACGGTGCCGCTGAGCCATACGCCGATGATGCCGCCGGCAATGCCGTTGGTGGTGCCGCTGGCCGCCGCCGAGACGGCGCCGCTGTTATAGGCGTGGGTCAGGGACACATCGCCCACATACTGGCTGCTGCCGCCGGTGGTCTTTTCGCTGCCGGCCTTGCCGAGGATGCCGCCGGCACCGCGGCCGCCGGCGGTGGAGCTGCCGGAGCGAACCGTGCCGCGGTTTTCCACATAGGCGGCGGAGAAGGACGCGCCCTCGCCGGGGGTCGCCGAGCCTACGATGCCGCCCACGTCATACCCGCCGGTGACGGCGGCGCGGTTCACGCACTCCCGCACCTTGCCGATGCCGCTGCCGCCCACAATGCCGCCGATGGCGTAGCCGCAGGGGGAAGAATTTCCGTAGGTGAAGGTGTAGCAGTCGATCTGCAGGTGGTTTTCACAGTAGCGCACCAGGCAGCCGTCCTTTTCCTGGGAGGCGCCCATGCCGCCCACGATGCCGCCGATCTGGCAGAGCATGGAGGAGTTCACCAGATTTCCCTCGTCGTAGCTCTCCGGGTTGGCCAGGAACAGGCCATAGGCGCGGCAATTCTCTATGTAGCCGGCGGCCATGTGTCCGGCGATGCCGCCGATGTTGCCCACGCTGCTGCCGGTGCTGCCGGCGTTATAGCTGTTTTTCAGGAAGGCGGACGCCTCGCAGTTGTAGAGGACGCCGTTGTTCTCTCCGGCGATCAGGCCGGCGCCGCTGCTCTGGCGGACCAGAACGCGGCCGGCGGCCTTGACGTTCCGCACCGTGCCCGTGCGGGCGATGATGCCGAACAGGCCCTGGGGACGGCTGCTGACGCCGGTGGTCACGCAGATGCCGTGGATGACGTGGCCCTGGCCGTCGAAGGTGCCGGTGTAACCGTTGTTGACGCCGCTGTTGGCGATGGGCGTCCACTCCTGCCCGTTCAGGTCGATGTCCGCCGTCAGCACGGCGCAGGCGGAGCGGCTGCCGCTGTTGACGGTGTCGGCGAACCAGGCCAGTTGCGCGGCGGTGCCGAGCTTATAGGGAGAAGCGGCGGTGCCGCTGCCGGAGGGCTGGGCCTTGCTGCTGCCGTCCCACTTGTCCGCCACGCCGCTGTCCACGGACACGGTGAAGTCCTGCAGCACGGCGGACAGCGCGGCCTGACTGCTGCGCAGGGTGGCGTCCAGCGCGACCGTGTTGGTGCAGGCCTCCAGCTTGGCCTTGCCGGCGTCCAGCGCGGCTTTCAGCGCAGCGGACTTCTCCGCCAGCTGCGTCAGGACCTCGCCGTTTATCCCGTGCCACACGGCGGCGGCCTCGCCCCGGAGGTCGTTCAGCTCTTTCAGCTCGTTGGTATAGGCGTCCTCCAGATCGCGTATCGCGTTTTCCTTTTCTTTGACAAACTGGGTCTCCTGTGCCTTGGTGGGCACTGCCTTCATCTCCGCCAGCGCCGTCTGGGCAATGGGCATCAGTTTGTCAATCTCCGCCTGAGCGTAGGCGGTGATCGCGTCGACAGACTTGTCCTCCAGCTCGCCATAAGGGGTAAGGCTGGCGCCGTTCAGGGCTGCCTTGGCCTTGTTGTAAATGCTGTTCAGAGAGGTCCAGCCGGTGTCGCTGTACTGGGATTTGTCGTACGTATTGAAGTCGTTTTTCAGCTTGTCCAGCGCGGCGGTCTTGGCGGCTTTGAAGTCGTTTTCCGCCTTGGCATAGGCCGCTTCCTCCGGGTTGGTCACCACGGTGGGGGCCTTCAGCTCCCAGGCGAGGACGGGCCAGCCGCCGGCGATGTCGCTGTCGGCGGTGTATATGGCGCCATCGTCGCCGTTGAGGTATTCGACCATCTTCTGGGGGGACATGTAGTTTGATTTGCTGATCTGAGTTTCGTCAAAATCATCGTCACTGATATTGTTATAAGCGCCAAACTGATCACAATAGATCAGCATACGCTCCAGCGTATACGATGACGTGCCGCCAAACAAGTCGCCATAGTCATTTCCGCTGAGTGTCTTTCCTTCCAGCCCTCTGGGTGCATTGTGCGGTTCAGCAGAGGCCGCGGAATAGCAGCCTACAGCGGTAATATCATTGCAGCTGCCGATGAGACCGCCCATGACGTCATCGTAGTACTCTATATCCGCGTAGTTGTAGCAATAGCTGATTTGAATGACGGCGTCGCTATACCCGGCAATGCCGCCGACACCCATGCTGTATGCATTGCTTCCAATAGAGATGTCTCCCCAGTTGGTGCACTGCTCAAAGGTGGCGTCGGCGTACATCATGCCGACAATGCCGCCCACGCCGTTGCCGTTTAAGACGGTGCCCTCGTCCACGGTGATGGCGATGGCATTTTTGCAGTTCGTAAAGCCGGAATACGAGCCTACACACGCCGCAATGCCGCCCACAACGGGATAACTCTGGCAATCTGCGGTCACCCGGATGCTGCCGTCGGTTTTGAGGTTCCGGATAGCGGCATTCTCCAGATAGCCGAACAGACCGATGTACTCATATTCATAGCTGCCGTCCGCCGTGATGTCCAGCGTGACCGTAAAATACTTTCCATCAAAGGTACCGCTGTAGGATGCACCTTTCACTCCGATGGGCACCCAGTCCTCGCCGGTGAGATCGATGTTCGCCGTCAGCTCGGCGCAGATACCGGATTTACCCCCGTTGACCATCTCGGCAAAGGCCATCAGGTCAGCCGCGCCGGCGATCTGGTAGGGGCTGTCCGCGCGGCCGTCGCCCGCCAGTTCGCCGCCGGCCGCCAGCACCGCCGTGGGCAGAAGGCTCCATACCATGACCACTGCCAGCAGCAGAGATAGTACACGTTTTTTCATTCTCTTTTCTCCTTCTTTCTGTTGATCTCTATTTGAAATAACAGGATAACATGGTGCCGGGGAAAGGAAGAAGCCGGGAGAGGTCGGTGTACCTCTCCCGGCTCGTGGGAAACACGGCTTATGCCGCGCCGGTATACAAAACAAAACGCCCGTCCCCGGAGGGACAGGCGGTACGTTTTTTCCCGGAAAAAACGCTGCTTTTATCCATAAAAGCAGCGCACGATGACTTTCCTGCACACGGAGAGAACGCCCGCTACACTCACAGCTTCTCCTTCGTGCAATTCTCCTGCCCTAACGCCGCGAGACTGACGTCTCCCGTACATGACCTACCTTCTCGAAGCTTGCGCCCCAATGGATGCTGTTCGCCACGGCTTCGCCGCTTTGGTCACTTCCTTGCGTTCACAGTGCCGTTCGCAGAGGGTATCACCCAATTCCTTTTGAACTGCCGCCTGACCGGAATCGGTCTTTACGGCGGCAGCCACACGACATCACAGAACCTGAATATTCAATTTTACGTTATAATTATATAGGGGAGATGATGCTTTGTCAATATGGCGGGGGTTGATTTCCGACGGGATGTCCATTAAAATAGGGGAAACCGCGCCTGCGGCGCGGGGACGGGGGGACGGATTCCCACGTCAGCCTGCGGGCTGCCTCGGAATGACAGGGTGTCCGCGCCTGCGGGCGCGGAGACGGGGAACGCGGATCGCGAACCAGTGACAGCAATATTGGGGGCTGGCTCGGAATGACAGGAGTTTCGGGGCTGGCTCGGAATGACGGGAGAAATGGGCGGCGGTGAGAGTGATGGGGAGGTTTGTCACATGAAAAAGAGAGGGATATGCTTGCTGCTGGCGGCGGTGATGCTCTACGCACAGGGGGAAAGCCGCCTGCAGGACAGGGTGTTTGAAAATCGTTTTGCCTGTGCCGAGGGCTTTGCGGCGCTGGGTGCGAACGTCCGGGTGGCAGAGCGCACGTTGTATGTGCAGCCGGGCGGGACGCTGCGCGGGGCAAAGCTGACTGCACCGGACCTGCGGGGCGGGGCGGCGCTGGCGCTTGCGGCGCTGGCTGCCCGGGGCAGCAGCCGCCTTGGCGGGGTGGAGTTTGTCCGGCGCGGATATGCAGACCTTGACCGGCTTTTGGCGGGGCTGGGCGCACAGATTTGGCAGGAAATACCCGCCCGGAGTGGGGTTGTGAAAAAAACACCCACGAAAAAGCAATTTTGTCTTGCAATCGGAGCAAAAAAATGATACGATACAGTTATATAAATATCGTATGATAATTTCTGTGCGGCATTTGCGCAGTTCCACATAAAAATCCGATGGAGGACAAAGTTATGGCATTGATGCTCGATGAAGAACTGGACGAAAACGTTACGACGATCAAGGTGATCGGTGTGGGCGGCGGCGGCGGCAACGCCGTGAACCGCATGGTGAGCGATGGCCTGCAGGGCGTGGAGTTCATCGCAATGAATACTGACCAGCAGGCACTGGCTAAGAACCATGCCTCGGTCAAGGTGCAGCTGGGTTCCAAGCTGACCAAGGGTCGCGGTGCGGGTGCAGACCCGGAAATCGGCCAGCGCGCCGCTGAAGAAAGCAAGGACGAGATCGCCAATGCCCTCAAGGGCTCCCAGATGGTCTTTATCACTGCCGGTATGGGCGGCGGCACCGGCACCGGTGCGGCACCCGTTGTGGCCGAGGTGGCACACGATCTGGGCATCCTGACCGTTGGCATCGTTACCAAGCCCTTCTCCTTTGAGGGCAAGCGCAAGATGGGTCTGGCCGAGCAGGGCATTGCCAACCTGCTGATGCACGTTGACAGCCTGATCGTCATCCCCAACGAGCGCCTGAAGATGATCAGTCAGGAAAAGATCACCCTGATGAATGCCTTCCAGGCCGCCGATAACGTGCTGCGTCAGGGCGTTGAGTCCATCTCTGCCCTGATCAACGTGCCCGCCTTCATCAACCTGGACTTCGCCGACGTGCGCTCCATCATGAAGGATGCCGGCTACGCCCACATGGGCGTGGGCAGCGCCAAGGGTGCAGGCAAGGCCGAGAACGCCGCCAAGGCTGCTATCTCCAGCCCGCTGCTGGAGACCAGCATTGCCGGTGCGCACGGCGTTATCATCAACATCACTTCCAGCCCGGACATCGGTCTGGAGGATGTGGAGACCGCCGCAGGCCTCATCACCCAGAGCGCACATCCCGATGCAAACATCATCTGGGGTACTGCCTTTGATGAGAACCTGTCCGACGAGATGCGCGTGACCGTTGTGGCCACCGGCTTTGACAACAAGAGCGCCAGCGACCTGCGCAACAGCATCAACAACGCCATGGGCGGTGCACAGTCTGTGCCGTCTGCGGTGTTCAGCAGCGATACCGGCGCAAGCGCAGCCCCGGCATCCAATGCCGCCCCGGCTGCTGCTCCGGCTGAAAAGAAGGCCGTGGAAGAGGAAAGCAGCGACAATCGTTACTACGACGAGCTGCTGGCTATTCTGAACAAGCGGAAGTAATTACAGGCTACAATGGGGCTGGCAGCTGCGCCCATGCGGTCAGCGAAAGCCCCGTGCAAGGTGTGCATGGGAGGGCATCATGGTGCAGACAGAGCGGGAGACCGGTGCCCTGCGCGGACAATTTGCCCGGCAGGCCGCTGTACAGGCATCTGCCGCAGCACAGGCGGAAAGCGCCCGGGCACAGGCAGAGCAGCTGAGCCGCAAGCTGGCTGCGGCACGCGCCGAGGTGCGCCGGTATCAGACCCGGATGTTCGCCTTTGAGCGCACCCTGCTTGCCCTCAAGCACGATAATGCAGAGCTGGAAGCCGCCTGTGAGCAGGCGTGGGAGCAGCTGGAACAGGCCAATGCCCGGGCAGAAAAGGCCGAAGCCGCCTGCCGCAGAGCCGAGGCTGCTCTTGCCGCCATGCAGCAGACCGCCCCGGAAACACCTGCGCAGCCGGATACAGCCCCCGAGGCTGTGCCGCAGTGCGAGGCTGCACCGGAACAGCCTGCACCGGAAACGGAAGAAAGCCTCTGCGCCCCGGAACAGGCACTGCCCCCGGAGCCTGCACAGCCTGCATGGCAGCCGGAGACCCGGCTGGAACAGATGGCTGCGGAGCTGATGGGCTGGTTCGATGCCATGATGCCCCAAGAATGAATCTTAAAAGGACTGCTGCGTGTTTTGCGCAGCAGTCCTTTTTCTTTCTGCGTGGGACGATTTGAAATGCGCTCCGCTTTGCTCTGCGCATCATCAGCGGAAATAAGGTTTATATTTCGCGGTTGCCGCGCTCTGCGGAGCGCGGCAACCGCATTTTCACAGGAAGGGCTGTAACGACAAACGGCTTGCTTTCGAACAACGTTTGCAAAGGGTACTGTAAAAATTGGATTGCATTTATACAACCGGGAATGAAAACGTTTGCAGAAAATACCGGAAAAGGCAGAAATGTTGCACGCAGCCTTGCATTTTGCTGTAAAATCCAGTAAAGTATAAATGAATGTAAAAAAAGCGGATGCCGGGGAAAGCCCGCTGTATCCGGTCAGTGCAAGCAGCGTACCCGGAACAAAGCCGGAGCAGATGGATGCGCCGCAAAAGGAGAAACATGGCCATGAACGAGAAACCGAAGATCCTGATCGCGGATGATTCCGAGATCAACCGTGCCCTGCTCAAGGAGATACTGGGCGATGGCTATGACTATCTGGAGGCGGAGGATGGCGCAGCGGCAGTGGAACTGATGCGGCAGCGCACGGATATCTCCCTGCTGCTGCTGGACCTGATGATGCCGGGCATGGATGGCTTTGACGTGCTGCGGGTGATGAAGTATCACACATGGCTGGACGAGATCCCGGTCATCGTCATTTCGGCGGCAGAGGATACCGCCAACATTGAGCGTGCCTATGATCTGGGTGTGGCAGACTATATCCGCCGCCCCTTCGAGCGGATTATGATCCTGCGCCGGGTGAAGAATATCCTCATGCTGTACGCCAAGCAAAAGCGGCTCACCCGCCTTGTTACCGATCAGGTGTACGAAAAAGAGCACAACAGCGTGCTGATGATCAGCATCCTGAGCCATGTGGTGGAGTTCCGCAACAGCGAAAGCGGGCTGCATGTCCTGCACATCCGCACCCTGACCGACCTGCTTTTGCATCAGCTGGTGCAAAAGACTGATCGTTATCAGCTGGACGAAAGCGATATCGCCCTCATCAGCACCGCTTCGGCGCTGCATGATATCGGCAAGATCGTCATCCCGGAGGAGATCCTGAACAAGCCCGGCCGCCTGACTGCCGAGGAGTTTGCCATTATCAAGAACCATACCGTGGCGGGCGCACAGATGTTGCAGGATCTGGGACAGGCGATTGCGCGGGACGAGCCGCTTTTGCAGGTGGCGCACGCCATCTGTCGCTGGCACCACGAGCGCTGGGACGGCAATGGCTACCCCGACCGGCTGAAAGGGGATGAGATTCCCATTGCGGCGCAGGTGGTGGCACTGGCGGACGTGTACGACGCCCTGACCAGCGAGCGCTGCTATAAGCACGCCTACGACCACGACACCGCGCTGCGCATGATCCTGAACGGCGAGTGCGGCGCGTTCAACCCGCTGCTGCTGGACTGCCTGCGAGAGTCCTCGGAACAGCTGCGCACCGAGCTGACCCGCTCGGAGTGGGACAGGGGCTTCCGGCAGGAGACCCACCGCCTTTCCGAGGAGATTTTGCACCGGGAGGCGCTGCCCCGGGAGAACCACTCCCAGCTGCTGCTGGAGCAGGAAAAGGAACGCACGGATTTCTACGCCGCCCAGTGCGGCGGCATCCGGTTCGACTACGACCTGCTGGCTGGCAGCGTGACCGTGTATGACTACCATGCCGAGCCCTTGCAGCAAAAAACGGTAACCGATTTTGCGCAGGGCAAGGGACTTGGCTTTTTGAACGAGCAGGATCGGCGCAAGCTTTCCAAGGCCATCAGCCGCGCCACGCCGGAAGCGCCGGACGTGGTGCTGCCGGTCATGGTGCAGCGAGATGGGAAGCCGCACCTGCACCGGATGGCGCTGCATACCATCTGGAGCGGTGCCGGGGTGCGCCGCTGCGTGAACGTGCTGGGGCACCTCACCGATGAACAGCACCGCGTGGAGCATCAGGCAGAGCTGCTGACCGCCATCGACCCGGAGGAAGATCCCGCCCGGTTCCTACGGCGGCTGCAGGGCATCTTTGATGTGGTGCGTCTGGTAGACCCGGAGCACCGCAAGGTGCTTGCGCTGGACAGTGACGGCATCCTGACCGAAAAGCCCGGCAATTGCCACATGGTATGGAACAAGGATACCCGGTGCGAAAACTGCATTTCCGCCAAGGCCTATGCCCGCAAGACCATCCTGAATAAGATCGAGTTCAAGGACGAGGAAGCCTATTTTGTCATTTCCAAGTATATCGAGGTAGGCGGCAGGGGCTGTATGCTGGAACTGGTCACCCGGCTGACGGATGGCCGCTGGCTGGATATGGGCGGCCACCGGCTGCTGCTGGACCGCTGCAACGGCATGGAGCGCAGCGCCTTCGTAGACCCCCTGACCGGAGCCTACACCCGCCGCTATTTTGATAAGTTCCTTGCCGGGGGCGAGATGCACGGCGGTGTGGCGATGATCGATGTGAACCAGTTCAAGTCGGTCAACGACAGCTTTGGACATCTGGTGGGAGACGAAGCATTGCAGACCGTGGCCGCAGCCATGCAGAGCTGTCTGCGTCAGACTGATATCCTGATCCGCTATGGCGGCGATGAATTTCTGCTGCTGATGCCCCAGAACTGCCCTGACGGCGTAGAAAGCGTCATCCGACGAGTGCAGAACGCTGTGCAGGCAGCGCGGGTGCCCAGCCACCCGGAGCTCCGGCTTTCGGTAAGCATTGGCGGCGTGTGCAATGTGCAGCCCTTGACCGAGGCCATCCGGCAGGCCGATGCCCGGATGTATTGCAATAAAGAAAACGGTGAGCCGGTGTTATAACCGCAGCTGACAACAAAAAAAGAGACAGGCGACCTTTCCGGGAAGCCTGTCTCCTCTTTTTTTCAAAGAAATCTTTTATTTCCGCTGCCGGGCGGCGATCTGTGCGGCAGTGGGCGGGATATCGCCCTGCGCGGCCTTTTCCAGCTGGCTCAGGCGGCGGTCCAGATCGGTGAGCCGCTGCGAGACGATGTCCGGCAGATCCTGCTGGTCCAGATCGTCGGCGGGGTTCACCGCCTTGTTGTTGATACGCACTACCTCGGCGGGTACGCCCACGGCGGTGCAGTTAGCGGGCAGGTTGCGCAGCACCACGCTGCCCGCACCGATGCGGGCGTTATCCCCGATGAACACCGGGCCCAGCACCTTGGTGCCCGCGCCGATAAGCACGTTGTTGCCCAAGGTGGGGTGGCGTTTGCCGGTATCCTTGCCGGTACCGCCCAGCGTTACCCCGTGGTAGATGGTGCAGTTATCCCCGATCTCGCAGGTCTCGCCGAACACGATGCCCATGCCGTGGTCGATAAACAGACACTTGCCGATGGTGGCACCCGGGTGGATCTCGATGCCGGTGCGGTGGCGGCCATGCTGGCTGACCCATCGTGCCAGAAAAAAGTGCTTGTGCTGGTACAGCCAGTGCGCAATGCGGTGGTACACCAGAATGTGGAATCCCGGGTACAGCAGCATTACCTCCAGCACGCTGCGTGCGGCGGGGTCCTTGCGCTGGATGTTCCGCGCGTCCTCAAGTAAACCCATGCGGAAAACCTCTCTTTCCCATAAACACCCGCCCACGCGGCGGGGCTCTCCCTTTTACCGTATTATAATAGCACAGCAGGAGACGAAAGTACAGTGCTGCACTAGGGATTGTGGAACAAAATGGCAGTTATTTTGCCGCGTGACTCGGGTTTTGGGTAGAGTGTCCAAAATTCGGCGAGAGATACCAGAAACCTTTTAGCACCTGTTTTTGCGCACAGCCATTGACACATTTTGCGGTTCTATGATAAAATAATACGAATGAAAACGCAACCATCAAGAAAAGGAGAAACACCATGCTGTGCAGCGCCCAGAACCCGAAACTGAACAAGCAGTTCGCGTCCGGTTTTGCCGTGGCTTCGTTGTTTCCTTTTTTTGCGCAATGAGCTTTTCCCTTTGCGGGGAAAAGTTTTTTTTTGCCCGTTTTCGGGCGCCTGACACACAAAAATATCATTACAGGAGGGAACCGCGATGCTGCTGACAAACGCTGTGAACACCGAGGGACGGCCGCTCGAGATCTATGTAAAGGATGGCAAAATCGCTGCCGTAGGGCAGGATCTTTCCGCCCTTGCCGCCGAGAACGAGACGGTGGTGGATGCCGGTGGGCTGACTGTGCTGCCCGCATTTGTGGATCTGCACTGCCACTGGCGCACCCCGGGCTTTGAGTACAAGGAGGACATCGAGACCGGCAGCCGCGCCGCTGCCGCCGGCGGCTACACCTTTGTAAACCTGATGCCCAACACCAAGCCCGTCTGCTCCTCTGCCGCACAGGCCATGATGGTGGAGCAGAAAGCTGCCGAGGTGGGGCTGTGCGATGCAAACCAGACCGTCTCCATCACCGAGAACTTTGATGGCGTGAGCATCGACCACCTCAAGACCCTGCCCGCCAGCGTGAAGTTCATTACTGAGGACGGCCACGGCGTGCAGGACAACGCCACCATGGCACGGGCTTTTGCCATCTGCACCCAGAAGGACATCACGGTCATGAGCCACGCTGAGGATATGGAGATCAGCCCGTGGGACTACCGTCTGGCCGAGGATATCGAAACGGTGCGCAACTGCTGGCTGAGCGAGTACTACCAGACCCGGCTGCACATGTGCCATGTGTCCACCCGGGGCGCGCTGGACGCCATCCGCATGGCAAAGCTGCGGGGTGCACCTGTCACCTGTGAGGTGACTCCCCACCACCTGTGGTTCACCAACGATACCTGCGACTACCGGGTCAACCCGCCCATCCGCACCGCAGACGACGTGGAGGCGCTGGTGGAGGGCATCCGTACCGGCATCGTGGACGCCATTGCCACCGACCACGCACCTCACTCTGAGGAAGATAAGCTGAAGGGCATGGCCGGTATGGTGGGCAGCGAGACCGCCTTCGGCGTGTGCTACACAAAGCTCTGCAGGCAGGAGGGTCTGCCGCTGGAGGTGCTGGTGCACCTGATGAGCACCCGCCCGGCGGAAATTCTGGGCCTTGCCAAGGGTCAACTCGAGCCGGGCTATGACGCCGACTTTGTGCTGGTAGACCTCGACACCCCCTATACCGTGGACAAGAACAAGCTCCACTCCAAGTCCCACAACTGCCCCTTCGACGGTGCGCAGCTCTACGGCAGGGTCTGCGCCACGGTCAAGGGCGGCGAGCTGACCTATCAGGCAGAAGAATAAGCTGCAAATACATTTATATAAAAGAGAGACAAACAGGAGGAACCCCAAATGACGAACATGGATAAGCTTTACGAAGCAGTCGAAGCACGCGGCCCGGTCTGCGTGGGTCTGGACACCGATTTCAGCTACCTGCCCGCAGATTTCGTGGACAGCACCCTCTCCAAGGGCGAGAACATCGTCCGCTTCAATAAGAAGCTCATCGACGCCACCAAGGCCGTCGCGGGCTGCTACAAGGTGCAGATCGCTTACTACGAGTCTCTTGGCCTCGAGGGTCTGAAGGCATATGCCGACACCCTGAAGGCTGTCCGCGAGGCCGGTGTGCCGGTCATCGCCGACATCAAGCGCGGCGACATCGCCAAGACCGCTGAGATGTACGCCATGGGCCACTTCACCGGCGACTTTGAGGCCGACTTTGTCACGCTGGCTCCCTACATGGGTCTGGATTCCATCAGCCCCTATCTGCCCTACGCAGAGAAGCAGGGCAAGGGGATGTTCGTCCTCTGCCGCACCTCCAACGGCGGCGCAAAGGATTTCGAGTATGAGAAGCTGGCCGATGGCCGCCACGTCTACGACCTCGTGGGCGACAAGCTGAACGCCCTCGGCAAGGACTACATGGGTGAGCACGGCTACTCTTCCATCGGTCTGGTCATCGGCGGCA
>ERZ827186.570-NODE-570-length-41412-cov-3.852020_pt1 | contig 41412 bp, 50 predicted proteins | sample MGYA00519918_ERZ827186 | MGnify/ENA primary metagenome ERZ827186 (study PRJEB31778, sample SAMEA3449275) | human gut metagenome | biome: human gut; feature: human-associated habitat; material: faeces | place: United Kingdom | collected 2010/2012 ...
CAGCACACTCCCCCGCCGTGAATGCCCTGCCCGATTCGATGCACTCCCGCAGGAAACCCAATCGCACATCGACCACGCGATAAGCGTTGCCGCACACCGGACAGTCAACGCTTACCGCGCCGACCTCCGCACTCAGCTCCACGCCGCACAGAGGATTCAGGCACCTGCCGATGCCGTGCCTGGATGGCGGCACGTCGATGATGCCCAGCGTCTTGCGCACCACCCGCTCCCAGTCACGCCAAATCAGACCAATGTCCGGCAATCGTGAAAGACGATTGCAATCCGCGCAGATACTCAGGCATTTCAACACAGACGGATGAATCCTGCTATCGGCCCACGGCATGGCCGGCGGAGCATACAACCGCCGCCAAAGAGCGACAGCCAAATCATCGATCTCCTGCAGATGGTCAATCACAGACAACCTGACCGGCATCGGAGCCGAAGCCAAATTGGTCCGGCCGGGCTGATGGCCACCGTAATGTGCGGTGCTGTCCAGAAACTCGCTCAGGGCTTGGATCCATGACGGATAGTCGCGGAGCCATCCTCTCATTACGGCATCGCACTTGTCACACAGCGTATTGCGCAGATTGCACTCCCCGCCGCACACTTGGCACATGCCGGCGAGCGCTGGCTTGTTTTGGTTGGTTTGTGCTGGTTGTGTCTGGTTTGGTGTTGGTTGGGATTCGTTGTTTTGTTCGTTCATTTGTTCGATTCCCTCCGGCGTGATAGTCTGGTTTGTGGTAATGCCAGAGCCCGGCCGGAAGGTCGGGTTCTTTGTTTATTCGGTGACGGAGTCCTGTTCTTCAAGGTCGACGTGTTCGATCTTGGCTCTATGGCGGAGCAGAACAGCGTATTCATCCATGACATCGAGCTGCCTACTCAACAAAGTGATCGGACAGACGAACTCGAAGTCAAGCGTGCCATCCGCATACCGCTGCAGCATGCCCCTGAGCCTGCCGGCGCGGACGGTCAACTCCCGGTACTCGACACGCATGCGGTCCTGGTAGCCGGAGGCCTTGGCGCTCGCAGGTTCCGCTTGGTCGGCGGCGGCGAGCACTTCGATGGCTTGGCGCAGGTATCCGTCGCGGATCCATTCGGATGCGGTCCGCCATTCCTCATGGATGATTTCGGTGGAGTCCTTGCGGAGCGCCCATTTGAGCCCGAACAGACGTTCGGCTACGGCTTCGGTGCGCGCGTCGATCGGCGGCAGTGGCGGGTCTAGTGTTTCCTCACTCATTTCGTTTCCTTCCTCTTTTGATTGTGCATGGTCTTCCAGGTCTTGTGTCGCAGCAGCCACACCACCCATTCGGGCAGTTCGGTCCAGATGGTCAGATGTGAGGACGCGGCGTATAGCTTCCACCACCTGCCGCAGATGACGCAATGCTCTATCCTGCGCAGGCTGTCCTCGTATTGCGCCGGACCTATGCCGTTGCTCGCGCAGATGAATATCCCGACCGCGCTACGGCATGCATGCGGCGAGCGCCGTTTGTTACGACTGATGCCGTGCATCATTCCGCCTCCTTACCGAGGATGTAGACGAGCGTCGGCGGCAGTGACGGTTCGAAGCATGTGTTCGGCGGCACCTTGTACTCGCCTTTCCCATTGAGTCCAGGCAGCACGTCGGTCCGCACCACACTCCACCCCTCGGAAAGCAGGCTTTCGAGCGTTCCGGCGTTGTTCAGCGTGAGCGTCCATGCGTCCCTGTCGGTCGTGTATGTGAGCGGCACTACCTTAAATTTCCAACTCACTGCTCCGTCTCCTTCTGCTCGTCCAGCCACCTTTCGAACAGCCGGTACATGTCCAACGAAATGGCCCTCACCGGCTGGAACTTCATCCGCCACATGCAGTCGGCACACACCTCCGAAGCGGTCTTCGCCTGATCCATATAGGCAAGATGCAGGGCATAGACCGGACTGGACACCCGCCTGCCACACAAATCGCACGTGTGCATATCCTGCGTGACCAACTCATCACGCTGAGGCAGGAACGGGTTCAGCGCGTCCCGCTCCTCCATGGCATCGGCGAGCGCCTCCCGAATCTTGTCCCTGGCATTGAGATAGGCGTGGTATCGAATCGATGCACTTTCCTCAAGGGGTCTATTGCCATAACGCTGTCCGGCGCTCGCCGCCTCGTATTCATTGGCGATGAGTTTGTTGAGCACGTCGATGGCGATGTCTGCGTCGCTGTTTCTCATTGCTGTTCCTTTTCCTTGTCGTGTTCCGCCGACCATCTGAGCAGGGCGTTGACGGCGATTTCGCACGCCTGCCGTTCCTCGTCGTCTTCCGGAGCGATGCATACGGCGCCGCGTTGCGACCAGATTTTCACTGTGGCTCCTTGTCTGCACCGCTCACATGGCTCCAGTCGCAGGACAGGCCGGCCTGCTTGCCGTTCGTCGAGTAGACGATGCAGTCCACTTGCCTCGTGTCGGTCAGGGTGACGACGCATTCCGTGAATACGTCGGCCCCGGCGGAGCACTGCGAGTCGACGGACCTGACCGCATGCGCTGGCGTGGAAGGCTCCGACGCGCTTCCGCATCCTGCGAGCGCGGTGCAGAGGGTGAGGGTGATGGCGGTAAGTGTGGCGCAGATGGTGTTTCTCATTGTTCGTTCCTTTGATGGTGGCTGGCGTGGTGGTTCCAGAGGCGGATGGCTTTGTTGAGGCTTCTGCCGTCGACGTGGAGGATGCATTTGTGTCGGCAGTTGGGGCAGATGCAGCCGTAGATGGTGTTGACTGGTTTGCGGGTTCGGAGGTTGTAGATGGCGCCGAGGGTCAGGATGAGCGGCCGGGACTTGCGGCATGCCGGGCAGGGTGCGGGTCTGCGCCATTTGCGTGGGTTGGTGGCGATTCTGACGGTGTCTGTGTGGTGCATTTCATTCCTTTCCGTAGATGGCGAGGCTTCTGATGCCGTCGCCCATGCTGTTGGAACATGTGTTCGGATCATGGTCGATGATGTCTTTCCCGATGCCCTGGAAGCGGAGGCTGGCGGTGCCGTCCGGCCGGCGGATGAGTTCGAGCCGTCCGTCAATCACGACATCGCCGTCGGTGCGGGCGATGCAGCGGCGGCCGATCAGGATGGCCGGGTCGGCCGACCGCCACTTGTGCAATGGGACGATGATGCTCATTCCCGGCCACCCATCCAGCAGATCAGGAAGGCGAGCGCCAGGAGGATTATCGCGGTGTGGCTCATGCCGTTCCTCCGATCTCCGGGCTGGCCAGCATCTCGGTGATCGCGTCCTTGGCTATCAGGCGCCATGGTTCGCGGCCGTCGTCGTCGAGGTTTTCCCACGTGAGGTGTTTGCGGTGGCCGTTGGCGTGGAATCGGTTGTAGATGGCGTGCGCGACGGCGTATTGCGTGTCGAGGCTGATGACGAGCTGGTCTTGCTGGTCTTCGGTCATTGGTAGGTCTCCGGTCTTGGCGGTGCGAGCAGTGCGGCGATCGCGTAGCTGGCGAGGCTGGTGGCGAGCGCCGCGATGGTCAGTGCGGTGTGGATGGCGAGCCACGTGATTGGTGTCCACTGGTGGAGCGCCTGTCCGATGATCGCCCTGATGACGGCGTGCGGGATGAGCAGCAGCGCGAGGAGGGTGAACAGCGTGGCCATGGCGTCTCCGAGCCGGTCGGCGAGGTGGCTGATGGTCTTTCTCACTTGTGGTCTCCCGTCTTGACGGCGAGTGTCTCGAGCATGGCCTTGTAGTCTTTGATGTCGCGTGCGATGCAGGATTTCACCCGGTGCGGGCCGCTGTCGCCCTGGTATGGATCCGGGGCGCCAAGCACGGTGACGAGTCGGCGGATGGTGGCCATGTCGTATTTGCGGTAGGTGAGCCACGCGTCAGGGTTGAGGTTGAGTCGGCGGAGGAAGTCAAGGTCGAAGTCCACGTTGGTCCCCGCGGGGACGAGGGAGAAGCGCTGGGAGAGCGAGTCAAGGAATTCCTCCACGGCGTTGGCCACGACGACCATGCTGTCATTGCGCACGGAGCCTCCCATGAGTTCGAACAGCAGGCCGTTGTCGGTGTGCATGGAGAAGGCGACGGGGCTCATGGACAGGAGGTCGAGTCTGTCCGGGCGGATGATGCGGGACAATGATCCGAACTTTTGTTCGCCCAGCATGTCGGTACATTCCATACCGATCTCCAATGGCAGGCTTTTGCGCCTGTCCACGCCTGTGGTCTCAAAGTCGATCCACAGCAGCGCCTCCGGTTTGCCGTTATTCTCGTGCATTTGTCATTCCTTCCGTTTGAATTGTCAATGTTTCGCGCATGGTCAATGGCGTGGCCGTGCCGTCCTGGTTGAGCCAGAGCCATCTCCCCTGCCAGTCGCGCACTGGGGTGGAGAGAGGATCTATGCCGAGCGGGACTATCAGCCCGAGGCGTTCGGCCTCCTTCACATGCTGGTGGACCCACCCATGGCAGCCGGTCGTGCCCGAACCGCACAACTCGACGATGTTGGCCGGACTGTGCCTCACATCCGGATCCGCCGCCCGCCGCAGCTGACGGTGATGGCCGGAACGTCCGGGCCAGCATGACGGGTCATGGATGTTCGTCCCGCAACGCAGGCAATGCCAACCCTGCCGCTCCAAGGCGGCACGCTTCGAATCGGCAAACTCACTCACAACGCACCCCCTCCTGCATCAGACCGTCGACCAACACCAAACACGAAGTGCAATTGGCCCTCAACCCGGCCGCCATCGCCACGATGCCGTCATCCGCCCTGCCACCGGCGAGCGCTCGCAGTTCGATTGTGCTGGCGGTCTGGGCGGTGTCGGTGAGGAGTTGGGCGAGTCTTTCGAGTTGTTTCCTGGTCATTGGTTGCGCTCCTCGTCTTCTTCGTTTTCGTCGGAGTCGGCTTCGGTGATGGCGGCGATGAGCTGGTCGAGGTGGCTGGTTTCGTCGTCGGCGGGCGTGTAGCCGAGGTCTTGGAGGATCTGGTAGTAGCCGGGGATGCGACGGCTGATGTCGCTCGTGCTGGTCCAGTCTTCGGGGTCGATGAACCATTCGATGCGAGCGGCGAGGATGGTCACGGCTTCCAGTGGCCAGTCGGCGGTCTGCAGGCTGATGCGCGCGGCCGTGGGGGCGTCCTCGGCGGCGATGCCGCTGATCTTCTCGTATTCCTCGCGGCTTCCGGTGTGGTCGTTCCAGCTGGTGAGGGCGTCGGTGAAGCCGCCTGGGAATGGGTCGATGATCTGCAGGAGTCCGAGCCGGGCCGTGGTTTCGACGAGCTTGTCGCGTTTGATGCCGTAGAGGTTGGCGTGGAGCCATGCCATGCGCTTGTCTGCTGATGCGGCGGCGTATTCCTCGAGCGCGTGCCTGCGGGCGTCGCGTTCGGCTTGTTCGGCGGCTCGTCGGGCTTCCTTTTCGGCGTCGGCGGTCTTGTCGCGGCGGGTCCAGAGGTAGACCTGCTGCGAGACCGTGTGGATGGATACGGCTGCGGGGTTCTGTTCGCGGATCTTCTCGATGACTTCTTCGGGGGTGCAGGTGGATGGGAACATGCAGCCGAGGTAGCACCATTCCGGGTCGCTGTAGGGCTTTTCGGGGTCGGGGATGAGGTTGATGCCGTTGTCGGGCTCCCCGAGGAGCGCGGCGACCGATTCGATCCATTGCCGGTCGTTCTCATCGCGTTCGATGCGGCTGAGGGTGTAGTCGAAGTTCGAGGTGCCCGCCGCCTGCGCGAGCTTCTTCTGTAGATCCGGACGGCCGTCGTATCGCGCTATGGCCACGAGCTGGCCGATGGAGATCTGGCCGAAATCGTCGCGGGATGCTCTGACCTCGGTCTTGATGCTGGCGGCCTTGGCGCGGTCACGCACGTAGTCGGCGCTTCGGCCGAGCCTGTGCGCGACGCTGGCGGTGGTGGCCCCGAGAGCGAGCATGCCCTGGATGGCGTCAGCCTCCTCCAACACGGTGAGCTGTTCGCGCTGGCAGTTCTCGGTGACCATGGCCTCCAACTGCTGCAACGGGTCGAGCTGGAGCACGAAGCATGGGACGGCTCCGGTTCCGGCCTGCTTGCATGCGGCGAGACGACGATGGCCGGCGATGACACGGTAGCGGCTGCCGTTGGGTACGACGCTGAGGGGCGTGAGGAGGCCGTTGGTTTTGATGCTGGCGGCGAGGTCGGTCACGTCGCCGATGTTTTTGCGTGGATTGTCCGGGTGTGGGTCGATCAGGCTCGGGTTGATGAGCTTGATTTCGTTGCTTTGGTGGTAGTTGCTCATTGCTTCTCCTTGCTGGTTTCTTGGTTGTTGAGTTCGTCTGCGCACACCTGGCATGCCTTCCACCATTCGCTTGGATTGCCGTTGCGGAGGCTTCCGGTGTGGTCGTATTCGTCCTCGTGCGGATCCATGAGCTGGTGGACGTGTTCGCAGTTCCAGGTGTGCTTGTGGCGTGGTGTTGGCGTGACTGGCTCGGGCGCCCATGTCTCCCATTGGTCGCGGAGCCATGTGTTGAGCCGTGGGATGTGGCCGCTGCGGATTTGACCGTCGTTGACGGCGCGCTTGTAGCGGCGGAGCGCGGTCTGGAGTCGGGTCAGTTCGACGGGGTTTCCGGCGATGGCCGCGTACAGGCTTCGTGCTTCGGTTTCGGTCTTGCGGCCTTTCGCGCCGACGGATCCGGGATAGGCTTCGGCGAAACGGTCGAAGCCGGCGTCCGGCGTATCGGTTTGCTTCGAGATGCTGGCGGGAGGGGTCGGAGAGGGTATATCGGTATCGGTATCGGTTTTATGCCATGTTTTTGCTTGGCTGTCCTCTAGCAAGTTGCTAGACGTTTCGCTACCTGTCTCGCTACTGTTTTGCTCTCCGTTCGCTTGGCTGTTTGCTAGCAAGTTGCTAGACGGTTGCTTGGCCTTTTGGTTGGCGGCCTTACGCCGTCCGCCCTTGCTTCCGGCTTTGCGCCGGGCCTCGCGCTGTTCCTCGGTGAGCGTCTTGGGTTCCTTGCAGATGCCTTCGGCGTAGACGGGCCTCCAGCCGCCGCCGTGCTCCTCCATGAGCCCCATGTCGATGAGCTGCTGGAGTTGTTTCATGGTGCCGCCGGCGTCCTTGAGGTCGAGCTTGTCGAAGTATCCTGGATACGCGGCCGGGTCCTTCGACTGCATCGAGATGCCCTTGGAATGGATGACGCACAGCTTGACCCACAGTCCCACGGTGGCGAGAGGCAGGCGGCGGATGCGCCTGTCGTCGGCCATCTGGTCGTCGACAATAAACCACATATCTCTCTTGCTCCTTCCGTGGTTCAGTCGATCTCGCCGGTGTCCGGATCGACGGTCGCCTCCACGTCGCCGTCGTCCATGTCGAGACTGCGGCGCAGGTCGTCGATGAGGATCATCTGCCGTGACGTGGCGGGCTTCGCGCACATGTTCTCCATGGCCAGTCCCGCGTCGAGGATGCGCTGCGCGAGGTCCGCGCAGTCGTACACGGCTTCGGTGATGGCGTGGATGCCGCCCCACTTGTCGATGTGCTCCTTCTTGGTGTGGGTGTCCATGACGGTGCGGCATGCCTTGAGCACGACGGCCGCGGACTTGGTGACCTGCTGGGTCTTGCCGATGAGGTCGATGAGCGTGTCGGGCGTGGCCTCCTGCGGGATGAGCGCCTGTTGTTCGCTGGCTTTCATTGCTGCTCCTTAGAATTCCGGTTCCGGATCGGGTTTGCCGAAGTCTCCGAATGATGACTGGTCGTCCGACGGCGCGCCCCACGGATCATCGGCCGGAGGCTGCGCCGGCTGTTGCGACCGTTGGCTCCAGCCGCCCGCTCCGGTGTTGACGGTCGGCGTCTGCGCGGCGGGATTGCCGTAGACGGGACCTTGCGGCTGTCGGCTGATGCGGCTGACCTGCGCGATGGCGTAGCGCAGGCTCGGGCCGATCTCATCAACCTGCAGTTCCATGACGGTTCTGTTGGTGCCGTCCTGTGCCTGGTAGGAATGCTGTTGCAGACGTCCCTGCGCAATTACGCGCATGCCCTTCGCAAGGCTCTGCGCGCAATGCGAGGCCATGTCACGCCATGCCGAGCAGCGCATGAACAGCGCCGGCCCATCCTCGTACTGGCCGGTCTGCTTGTTATATACGCGCGCGGTGTTTGCGATGGTGAAGCTGGCGACCTGCGCGCCCTGGCCGGTGGTTCTCAGTTCCGGATCCGCGGTGAGGTTGCCGACGATGGTGATGACGGTCTCGCCTATGGCCATGTCATTCCCCTCTCACGTATCCGGCCGGTTCCGGGCCGAGCTGGCTGGGATCCTTGGCCTTCCACGCGCATTTCGCGCGCAGGCATCCGGCCTCGCGGTCGATGACGACCTCGCCGAAGCGCGCCGGCGCGACCATGGTGAGGTTCCAGCCACGGTCGCGGTTGAGCGTGGAGATGGTTTCATACAGTTCGCCGATCAGCTCTGCGGCCGTCATGCCGACGCTGGCGGGTGTGAGTGGCCATTCGAACCACTTCTCGCCTTCCGGTCTGCTTGGTGTTTTGCTTGGCAACGTTTGCCTCCTTTGGATTGATGTCGTGCCGGGGCGCGGATTCGAACCGCGCATCCATCCGCCGACGTGACCTCAACACGCCGATCCATGGCGCCCGCATCCTGTCGCGGGCCCCGGCGAAGGCCGGACGGGAGGAGAAGAGAGAAGATGACCCGTCCGGCTGGTTTTAACGTCTTTTCCTTGACGCGCGGGCGGTTCCGGCATGGACGCGCATGACGAACCACGTCCATGCCGCAATGTGTGCGGAACCGTCCAAGTCCTTCACTGCCGTTGCTCGTCCAGCCATCGCATGAAGCGGGGGTCGGAGCACAGGCGGCGCATGATGACGGCCGCCGGAATAAGCACTGCGACCGGCGCGGCGATGAGGTGTTCGATGGGATGCGTGCAGGCCGGTGTGCAATACAGCACCCATATGGCGGCGATCCAGATGGCGGCGACGAGCTGGCAGAGGATGACATGTGCGAGCTTGGTCATGATTCCTCCTCGTCCATCTCGCGCAGCAGGCGGCCGATGCTGGCCTGCAGCGATTCAAGCGCCGCGCGGCTGACTGTCACGCCGGCGAGGTGATTTTCGTCGGTGATGATGCTGATTCGTGCGGCCTGGACGTCGGCTTCGCAACTGCGGTCGCGAACGACGGCGACCGCGTATGAGCTTTGCGGCTTCTTGGTTTCCTTGCGCATTGTTGTCTGTCCTTAGTGTCGGCGCGTTCCGGCGTTGGCATCGAATTCCTCGATGCTGGCGACGCTGACCATGAGCTTGCCGTGGTATCCGCTTGGCTGACGCATCTTGATGCGTCCGGCCCTTGCCCACTTACGGAGAGTCTTCTGATCGACGCCGCCGAGCATCGCGCTGGCCTGCTTGAGGCTGACCCATCGCGGCGCGAAACTGGCCTGCCTGACGGCTTCCTTCGCGATCTCATGAGCGAGCGCGACCGGATCGAGCAGCGGTTGTTGGTTCGCAGTGACTGTCTCTCGCATGCGTTCTCTCCTCTCCCCTATTTGTGATGCGTCAAGCCACGTCGGCGAGCGCTGACTGCTCCTGAATCTTCTCGGTAATGAGCTGCAGCGGATCGACTTCACTTTCGGAGACCGAGGCAAACCACATACTTAACGTCATGTCTTCCGCATCAAGAGCCCTGCTGACAGTTGTTCGATTTCGATTGCATCGAGCGGCGATGTCAGTCATCTGTGTCTTGCTAATCAGGACGTCGTTCCTCGTTTGCCTGATAACTGCTTTTGCAAGTTTGATGCAATCAACCTTCTTGTCAATCGTCATCTGTTTTCACCTCCACATGTAAGCACATGCTTACTTAATGAGGCCGATGTTAGCTCGTGCTTACATCTTGCGCAAGTGCGGCGTGTCAACATGTGCTAACGTTATGCACATGGCTACAAAGTACGAATGGACGGCGTTTGATTACGCCTCGCAACATGCAGCAGCAAAAATCATCGCCGGCTCCGGCTATTCATATCGGACCATCTCCGACATGATGAACAACGCCGTAAGTCATGTTCGAATTAGCGATATCGAAAAAGGCCGGAAAGCTCCCATTAAGCTTTCCGAGTTTCTCCTGCTTTGCCAAGCTTGCGAAGTAGATCCGATCGCGACGCTTCGAGAAATCATCAAAACTGCCAGCGAATACGAGGCCCGCGAGCGCGAGTCCCAGATCACGGATGATCTGGTGGACCGGATTGCCGCACATCCGGAGGACTTCGACGTAGCCGCAAACACTGATCCGAACAAGGAGGCCGAAATGAACGGCGGTGAGGGCCGATAGACAGATACGACGACCTGCTGCTGGAGGCGGAATCGATGGATGTGCGCGTGGAGGAGCGGAAGCTGGGGCGCGGATTGTGCGGCCTGTACTGCGACGCGCTGAGGCTCATCATCATCGACAATCATCTGCTCGACCATCAGAAGCTCTGCACGCTCTGCCATGAGCTCGTGCATGCGAGACACCATGACCCTGGATGCGGAATCATCGGAGCAAAAACGGAACAGCGCACCCGCAAGGAGACCACGTTATGGCTCGTGGGCCCCGTCGAATATGCGACCGCCGAACGACTGTACGACGGGGACTCGTATCTCATCGCATGTGAGCTTGGCGTGACGGTGCAGGTTGTGGAGGATTACAAGTCGCTGTTGGCTTCTCGTGTCACGACGGCTTATGGAGAAAGGACAGTGGAATGACGCTGGTCATAGTCATCGTTGCCGTTGCGGCCATCGCCTACGCCGTATCGAAGAAGAACAAGGGACAATCGTCCGTACCTGCGGAAAGTGGATTGTCCGGAGAATCGCATGCGGGCGATGACGGTCTGGATTCGTTCGCCGAGTTCAGTATGAACGCCGCCATCGCCGACGCCGTTGTCATCGACACGGAAACGGTAAACTCCCCTTCCGGAATGCGCATCATCGATATCGGCGCCATCTTGGTGAGGAACGGCGCGCCAATCTGCGAATGGGAACAGCTCATCTCCCCCGAATGCGAGATCCCGATGTCATCGACGCTTTTGACCGGGATCACCAGAGATTCTTTGGCGTCGCAGCCAAAGGCAGAACAGGTGATGCCGGAATTCATTGCGGCCATCTCGAATCTCACCGTGATTGGCCATAACGTCAGCTATGACATCTCCGCATTGAACAATGAGGCATCACGAATCGGCATTGCCGGTCTGGACGTATCCCGCATCGATACAATGTCGCTGGCGAGGGAGAAGTTCCCGAACGCCCCGTCGGCAAGCCTGCAGGAGACGATGCGGCTGCTTGGCATACAGGCATCCGAGGAGCATCGCGCCCTGTCCGACGCCCGATGGACTCTCGAATGCTGGCATCGGCTGGAATCCATGTACAGTCCGAGGACACTCACGCAAGCCGAAAGAGACGAATCGAAACGGCGAGCGCTCAGCGACAGACGTCGTAAGGATTCCTTTTTCATGAAGAGCGCTTATCTTGGCGGCGAGATGCCAAGCGCGGTTAACGCGAAGCCGGATGGCGCTGTGATCGAGACCATTGCGTGCGGCGTGGAGATCTCCGGTGACGAGAACCACCAGTGGATTCTGCGAAAGTACGGGTACGACGCATGGGTCTGGGTGTACGTCGTCGAGGATCTGATTCGGAAGGGCAAATACGCCGGATACCCCACGTACTGGGTGTTCCTCGACGGTGAGGAGATCGGTCACATAACCGAATACCAGATGGAGCGCCATTGCGGTCAGGTGCCTGCCGAGGGCGCCGTGATGCTCGCCCACGTGCGCAACAGAAAGGCAGACAGGGAACGGCATGTATGGCAGTTGCGCCTGCAGATGCCCGAGGAGCACGACCCGATGGAGCTCCCCCGGCAGAATGTTCCGAAACCGCTTCCGGCGAAGAAGCCGCAAGAACCAAAACCCATCAAGCCAAAGTCACAGGACCATTTCGTCTCCGCGCAGAGGGTCACGTTCTCGAATCCCAAACCACACAAGAAGGTACTCACTCCCATCGGCCGGACAGTAGTTATCGAACCAGCCGATGGACTTGATTCAATCCTCGCCCAGTTCGATGATCAATCGCATATCTGGGTGACGGTGAAGCTCTCGTCAGACGCGTTGATGGTCAGGCTGAGCGGCATAGTCCTGGGAACCGTGGCGTTGCCGACAGATTCCACGCCGTTCGGCGACGAAGCGAAGGTCACCGCCGCCGCCATCGGAAAAAGCGACGGGCGTGTAACCGTCTCCGTCGACCTTCCGCTGGATAATGCCTCATCCGCACAGCAGCAGCCTTCACGCTCTTAGAACTTAGAACCGTTGGAAACATTGGCAATAGACCATTTTGCCGACGTCAGGAAAATGGTCGGGAAAGGATGAACATGGACAAGGAAACCATTGCCCGATACGCCGCGTCCTTAGACACGCTCCTCAATAAAGACGAGAATGGCGTGGAATTCTGGCACGCCAGAGAACTGATGAAATATATGGGCTATACGAAATGGGAGAACTTCACAAAAGTAATCCAGCGCGCACGATCGGCATGTCAGAACGCCGGACAACCGGTCGAAGCGCATTTTCGCGACACCAAACGGGACGTCGAGCTCGGCAGCGGAGCCATCCGCTCCATCGATGATGTGAAGCTGACCCGTTACGCCTGCTATCTGGTGGCCCAGAACGGTGATCCTCGCAAGGAAGAGGTCGCGCTGCTGCAAAGCTATTTCGCCGTACAGACGCGCACCGCGGAGCTTCTGGAGCAACGCATGGGCGAGATCCTGCGCATCGCGGGAAGACACGCGTTGACCGCCGAGGAGAAACAGCTCAGTTCGCTCGCATACAAGCGCGGGGTCGGAGAAAAGGACTTCGGCATAATCCGTTCGCGTGGCGATCAGGCGCTGTTCGGCATGAGCACAACGGAAATGAAATTCAAACTTGACGTGCCGAAGAGCCGTCCGCTGGCCGATGTGCTCCATCCAATCGCCGTGACTGCGAAGCAGCTCGCCACACAGATGACGAACTACGGAATCCAGGAACGTGACCTGCACGGGACACCGGCAATAGCCCAAGAGCATGTGGACAACAACAAAGCCGTGCGAAAAAGCCTGTTCAGCCGTGGCATCGCGCCGGAAGACCTCCCGGCGATGGAGGATATCAAGAAGGTCGAGCGCAGGGCGAAGCGCGACGAGAAGCGCATCGAGGGAACCGGCTTCAGAGACGAGGATGCCGAAACAGGTGAATGACAGCATCCTGACATCCTGGGCGGAAACATTGGGCGTTCGCGTGGAGGAACGTCGGCTGGCCGGAGACAGGTGCGGAATCTACTACGATCCGCTCCGTCTCATCATCATCGACGAACGGCTGGCCGGATTCCAACGCCGCTGCACCCTCTGCCATGAGCTCATCCACGCCAGACACCACGACCCCGGATGCGGCAGCCAATACGGAATCAAATGCGAGCGCCGTTGCCGTAGGGAGACCGCGTTGGCGTTGATCAGTCCGGTGGATTACGGTATGGCCGAGGAGATCTACGGGGGCGAGGCGTGGCCGATGGCGGTCGAATTGGGTGTGACGGTGCAGGTGCTGATGGACTACCGTCAGCTGCTTCATGATTCCGGCGTGTGCATGCAATGAAAAAGGCCCCGGTGCCCGCATATCCGCGAGCGCCGGGGTTGCTGCTTTTATGTGAGCGCTTTCCATGCAGCGATACCGGCGAATACCAGGACGCCTACGACGCATGCCCATTGGACTATCTGGTCGCACACCCATGAGTACCAGAACATCTTCCTGTGTCGTGATGCGAGGATGTTGGGGCGCTTCTGTTCGGGGAAGTTCCCGTACATCATGTTTGAGATTCTGACGAAGAAATGGAGAAAAGGGTGCCAGCCTGCAGCCTTCAGCAGCATGTTCATGCTGCTCACGCCTCCCGAATTTGATGAGGGAAACTCCATTCCCATGTCGTCCGGCAATTTGCTGATCTGCGATTCGTCGGTCTTCGGAGGGGCCATGTCGTCAAACGTCGTAAAGTCATCGTCCAAAGTCGGGATGTCGTCGGCATCGGGCGCGTCGGCCCATCCGAAATAGTCATCCTCCTCCATCACAGGCCAAGGATCTTTCGTCTGTACGCGACGGCATCCACGGATACGCGGAACGTGTTCGCTATGGAGATGTTGCTTTCCCCAGCTTTCGTCATTCTCCTCAGTTCCGATTCAGGCATGAGCAGGGAGCCGGCGAACTCATTCGCGATCACCTCGAAGAGATTGCCGCGTCCTGCATCGCTGCGCTTGTCTTTATACCCCTTGCCGACAGGTATGGCCTTGACATAATCGGCAAGACGTTCGTCTGACGTGGTGTGCGTCATGTAATGTCCGAGCTCATGGGCGGCGCTGAAGCGCATCCTGTTCAATGGCTGATCCTTGTCCAGATACATGGTGACGTTGTTGTCTCCCCCGACGAGCATGCCCCAAGTGTCCGTTCCGAGCTGTGAGGTATACACTTCTATGCCGGCATGCCGCGCAATCTCCACCGGATCCACCGGATATGAGCCAGTTGGCCAATAGTTTTCCAAGGTATCCTTCGCGAGGTCCCGCGCAATCTGCCTGGCTTCGCCATACGTCATTGCCTTCATCAAGTCCCTCCTTCGGCTACACCGTATATTCACAGTTTCATTCGGCTGTTGGACGTTTCACGGAAAATCACGCCGATTATCTCAAAATCATTCCTTCTCATGACATTCCGACCCACCCGTGTCGGCGAGCGCCTTGAGCTGTGCGATCTGTTGTTTGAGTTCGGCGATCTCCCTGTCCTTGTCGGTCTCGGCAGATGACGGTGCGGTGTCCGTCTGCGTCGAGGTGATGCTGGCGGCGACCTTGTCGGCGAGCGCGCGCTGTCGGTCTTCGCTGAGTCGTTGATAGTGCATGGCCATGATGGCGGTGCTGTGTCCGGCTGCGGCCATGAGTTCGCGGACGGTGGCGCCCTGTTGGGCGAGCATGGTGAGTGCCGTGGAGCGGAGGTCGTGGAATCGGAGGTCTTCGCGTCCGGCTGCGCGTCTCGCCTTGACGTAGGCGTCGCGCATGGCGTCCGTGCTGATCGGCCTGTCATGGTCCAGCGGGCTGGGGAATATCCATGCGTCCGGCTGGTCGGCCACATATTCGGCGAGGTGCGCGCGGATTTCGGGGATGACGGCTTCGGGGATTGGTTCGGTGCGTTTGCTTCTGGCGGTCTTCGGCGGCCCGGCGATGACGCGGGCGCGGGTGAGTCTGGTGCGGCGGATGCGGATGAGACGGTTGTCGAGGTCGATGTCGCCGCGTTGGAGGGCGCAGACCTCGCCGATGCGCAGGCCTCCGCAGGAGATGGCGAGGGTGATGGCGAGCCGGAATTTGCGTGGCATGGCGTCGTGGATCCGCCGGAGCTGCTGTGGTGTGGCGGCGGGTGTCTCCTCCCTGGGTGCGGGCTTGCGTACCTGCATGGCGAATGGGGATTTGGCGATGACGGCGATGCCGTCCTGGTCCGGGGTCGCGGCGGCGTCGAGGATCTGACGGAGCTTGGACAGCAGCTCCCGTCCCACGTATGGATGGTCCTTCGGGAGCGTGGCGGCGAAGCGCTCGATGTCGGCGGAGGTTATCTTGCCGATCGGCATGTCGCCGAAGACGGCCGTGAGCCTCTTGACGGTGCATCGGATGCTGTAGATGGTGTTGGTGTGCAGTCCCTCGCCCTCCCGCGTCTTCAGCCATTTCGCCGTGTATTCGGCGAAGGTGAGCGCGTGGTCCTTGGCCTTGCGCTTGACGATGCGCTCCGGCTCCCACACGTCAGCCTCGATGCGTCGTCTCGCCTTGGTCAGCCAAGCAGCGGCCTCGTCCCTGCCGTCCTGGGTGCAGGGGAAGGTGGCGGTCTGCCTGTTCGGCAGGTCCGGCCATTCCGAAAAGGCAGATACTGGCGTAAGATAGGAGGCCTCTATCCATTTCGGATTGGCCTTGCTTGGCTTGACGACGATCTTGCCGAACTTCCTGACCATGACACATCCCCCGATTGAGGTGGTGGAGCTTTACCACTCGAATTACCACTCCAATTGTGGTGTATGAGTCTATTTTTGGTCAAAAATTCCCGCGTTTCAAAATGGCGTATCGATGATATGTACGCTGGAAACGGCTTGATTCCAACGTTTTTGTGGAGCGCACGTCGGCGAGCGCTATTTGTTCCAGTTTTCCCCAGCAGACATACCGGGTGGTCATGATGCGCATGCTGCTTGAGGGGCGGACCTACGACAAACTTCCCGTGAGCCGTTTCCTCTACCCGATCACCACGCGCAAATGGTTGTCGATGGCGAAGGTGATGCTGCTCGAGAACGTGTTCCTGTTCCTGTGGACGTTCACCATCATCGGCGCGTTCATCAAACCGTATTCCTACCGTATGGTGCCCTACATCGTCGCCGAAAATCCGAATATCGGGGCACGGGAGGCCATCAGCCTGTCCAGGCGCATGATGAAGGGTCACAAGTGGGAGTGTTTCGTGGCCGACCTGTCGTTCCTTGGCTGGTGGCTGCTCAATCTGTTCACGCTCGGCTTGAGCGGCATCTTCTATTCCAACGGCTATAACGCGGCGTTTTTCGTCGAATATTACGTGCATGTGCGCGGATTGTCCAAGGATTCGGGATTGGAGGGAAGCGAGCTGCTCAGCGACGAATACCTGTACAGCAAGGCCTCCGCTGAGACATTGTATGCCGCGTATGGTGATGTTGCCGAAACGGTGGAGCAGTTGTCCAGCAATCTTGTTCCGGTGGACAAGCCGAACGGTTTCGTCGGGTTCCTGTCCGAATGGTTGGGCGTGCGTATCCTGCATGCGCGGTCGGTGACCAAGTATGAGGAGTATCGCGAGCAACTGCACCAGATCGATACCGGCAGGGAGATTCTGGACGGCGCTATCTATCCTGGTCGTCTGGCTCCGGCGCCGATGGCGTTCCGGTTCCGCGAATCCCGCACCGTCAGCTCCGATCGCAGCTATTCGTTGGTCAATCTGGTCATGATGTTCTTCATCTTCTGTTTCGTGGGATGGGTATGGGAGGTGAGCCTCGCCTTCATTTCCGAAGGAACGTTCGTGAATCGTGGCACGCTGCATGGGCCATGGCTGCCGATCTATGGCACCGGCGGAGTGATTATCCTTATTCTGCTGAAGAAGTTGAGGAAGAAGCCCTTGTTCGAGTTCCTGGCCGCCATGGTCTTGTGTGGCGGGTTGGAGTACTTCTCGTCCTGGTATCTGGAGAAGACCCACGGAGGACAACGCTGGTGGGATTACACCGGTTATTTTCTCAATCTCAATGGTCGTATCTGTGCCGAGGGTCTGCTGACGTTTGGTTTGGGCGGTTTGGCGATTGTGTATCTGCTGGCTCCTGCATTGGACAACTTGCTGAGTCGTATCGATACAAGAAAGCTCACCGTTGTGGCCGTCGTGCTTCTGGCGTTCTACTGTGTGGACCAGGCGTATTCGGCGCAGCATCCGAACATTGGTGCCGGCATCACCGATTACAAGGGGTCGGCCACATCGCAAGTATCGTAGCCCCTATCCGATGTGATGCATAAAGGGATTTTGCCCCGTCAGCGTGCGCAACGCAGGTTGGCGGGGCAAATCGTTTTTGGACACATGCTATACGACACGTGTGGCCGGTGGAAACTTACTTTCGGCGCAGCATCTCACGCACGGTTTCCATGATCTTGCTGTATTTGGTGGAGTCCGTGGAACGCATGCGTGGGAAGGAGCGGATCATACGACGTTGCTGCCAATTCAACGCGGAAGAGACAAGCTGACGCATATTGGCAACACGTTCCTGCGACGATTCCGACAAATCATGCATCTTCTCGCGGAATTCCTCTTTGCCCCACTGCCAGGAGTCTCCGGCCTTCTCCGCACGCTCCTGCACCGCTTCGCTGAATTTGGCGAGACGCTCGGACAGGCCGACGATGCCCACCACGGTGACGATGGTGTCGATGATAACGACGATGGCGGCGACCGCGCATATCACGTGCACGGCAAGCAGCGGAATCATGGCGGTGAGCCGTTCGACCTGCGGCTGGACCACATCGATGATCAATACTCCGCCGAATCCGAATACGATTGCGCCGAGCAGACAGATGCGGCCTTGGATGTTGAATCGGTAATGGCTGTAATCCCACCATCTGGCGTGGAACAGCTTTTCCATGCCCCAAGAGGTGATGTATTCGAGTATGCTCGCGCCGAATGAGGAGATAAGGAAAATCTCGATGGGATTCGTGAAGTCATGCAACAGCACGATCGCAAGCACCGCGCCGCATCCGTAAATTGGGCACAACGGCCCGTTAAGGAAACCACGGTTGACCCATCGACGTTCCGAAACGGACACGAGAACCGACTCGTACACCCATCCGATGAAAGCGTATAACAGGAACCAAAGGAACAAATATTCGAGTGTGAGCGCCACAGCCATCAGCTCCTGTCCGTCGGTTGTCCGGATGCGGGTTTGTCGAAACGATCGAAAGAGAGCGTTTCCTTCGTGGCGCTGATTTTGTCGGCCGCGGTGACAAGGTATCCTTCGATGTACTTCGACGGATAGGGAGTCAATGGGAACATGTGATGTTCGATGCTGTCCCGTTCGATCTGGTTGAGTTTGAAATCCCGTATGGCGTTGCGCATGGCCGTTTCACCATGTGCGAATCCGTGTAGCCGATGGGTGCCGTTGTCCCAGTCATGCCAATCGTAAAGGAAGTAATCATGGAGCAAAGCGGCGCGAATCAACGAACGTAGATCAACCCTATTCCACAGGTGCAGTCTGTCTGCCAGCCAGACGGACAGACAAGCCACACGAATGGAATGGGCGAATGTGGTGACCACGCCATGCTGGTAGCAGACCCTTTCGATGGCCATGTGGTCATGTTCCAGAATCTCCCGGCCGTGCGCGTAGACCAGCCGTCGTATCTGCGTGCGCGTCAACAGCACCGCTTTTTGCTCCTTGCTTAATAGGGATTACTTGAGCAGGGATTCGGGCGACTTGTATGCGGAACCGTCGGACACGGAGTTGGCGAAGGCGCGTAGCTGCTCGATGGTGGTCTTGGCGGAAACGATCTGTTCGCGCACGCGCAGCGGGGAGGTGCCTCCCTTGCCGTTGCGGGCGGAGACGGAGCCTTCGGTGGACAGCACTTCACGCACCTGCGGGGCCTTGTCCGCCGGCAGGAAGTCCTTGAACACGTTGATGAAGTCCTCGTCGGTCAAATCCCACAGCTCCTGGCCACGGTCTTCGGCAATCTTGACGCAGGCGCCGGAAAGCTCGTGCGCGTGACGGAACGGCACACCGTTCTTGACGAGCCATTCGGCGATGTCGGTGGCGAGGGCGAAGCCGGTCGGGGCTTCGGCTTCGAGGCGTTCCTTGTCGAAGACCATGGTGGCGACCATGCCGGTGAACGCCGGCAGCAGCACTTCAAGCGTGTCCACTTGGTCGAATACGGCTTCCTTGTCTTCCTGCAGGTCGCGCGCGTAGGCTGTCGGCAGGCCTTTCAAGGTGGCGAGCAGGCCAGTCAGGTCGCCGATGAGTCGTCCGGACTTGCCGCGAGTGAGTTCGGCGATGTCCGGATTCTTCTTCTGCGGCATGATGGACGAGCCGGTGGAGTAGGCGTCATCAAGACGCACGAACGCGAATTCCTGGGTGTTCCAGATGATGATCTCTTCGGACAGGCGGCTCAGATCGACACCGGCCATGGCGGCGATGAAGGCGAATTCGGCGACCAGATCACGGCTGGCGGTGCCGTCGATGGAATTGGCGGTCACCTTGGAGAAGCCCAGCTCACGGGCCACAGCCACCGGTTCGAGTCCAAGGGTGTTGCCGGCGAGGGCACCGGAGCCGTACGGGCTGGCGTCGATGCGCTTATCCCAATCGGCGAGACGTTCCACGTCACGCAGCAGCGGCCACACGTGGGCCATGAGCTGGTGGGCAAGCAGAACCGGTTGGGCGTGCTGCATATGCGTACGTCCCGGCATGACGGTGCGACCGGCTTTTTCGGACTGCTCGATCAGTGTTGCGGCGAGACCGAGCAGCATTTTGGCGATGATGCGGCTGTGGCGGCGCAGCCACATGCGGATGAGCGCGGCGATCTGATCGTTGCGGGAACGGCCGGCGCGGAGCTTGCCGCCGAGTTCGTCACCTGCGATTTGAAGCAGGCCGCGTTCGAGTGCAGTGGCCTCGTCCTCGTCATCCTCGATCGGAGCGAACGCTCCGGAATCCACGCGGCGCTGCAGCTCGTCAAGGGCGTCTTCCATGCGCTGCAGCTCATCGGCGGTCAGCAGTCCGGCGCGGCCCAGTGCACGGGCATGGGCGCGCGAACCGGCGATATCGTCATCGGCGAGCCGCCAGTCGAATTGGGTGGACTTGCTCAGCCGTGCGAGTTCCGGCGACGGCCCAGACTTGAAACGGCCGCCCCACAGGGCAAGATGCTCACCATTAGTAGTGCTCTCGGTCATTGTTTTTCCAAATCTCCTTGCAGATATGACTGAGGGAGAGCTTACCAGTCAGGATGGTCCCGACGGTACGCTCTCCCCCATTATCAAGACGATTCACAACGTGAATCCGGATGATGCTTACTCGACGCTGTTCTCCGGAACCTCGATGCCGTTGCCGAACTTGACGTCGCGGGCTGCGGCCACGCGGCTCGGCAGACCATAGATGTCGATGAAGCCGTTGGAGGACTTCTGGTCGAAGCTGTCGCCGGAATCGTAGGTGGCCAGGTTGTAGTCGTACAGCGAGCTGTCGGAGCGACGGCCGGTCACGACGGCGCGGCCACCGTGCAGAACCATGCGAATCTCGCCGGAGACGTACTTCTGGGTGTCTTCGATGAAGGCGTTCAGGGACTGGGTTGCCGGGGAGAACCACTGCGCATCGTAGACCAGTTCCGCCCAACGCTTGTCGATGTCGCGCTTGATGCGGTGCTGCTCGCGTTCGAGGCAGCAGTTCTCGAGCTCCTGGTGGGCGGTAATCAGCGCCACTGCGCCCGGAGCCTCGTACAGCTCGCGGGACTTGATGCCGACCAGACGATCCTCGATCAGATCGATGCGGCCGATGCCCTGCGCGCCTGCACGACGGTTCATCTCTTCGATGGCCTGCAGCGGAGTGACGTCATGACCGTCGATCTTGACCGGGACGCCCTGCTTGAATTCGATGACGACCTCATCCTCGACCGGTGGGAACGCCGGATCGTCGGTGTAGGAATAGCAATCCTTGGTCGGACCGTTCCACGGATCCTCGAGGAAACCGGTCTCGATGGCACGGCCCCACACGTTCTGGTCGATGGAGAACGGGCTCTTCTCGGTCTGCACGATCGGCAGCTTGTGTTCCTTGGCGAAGGCGATCTCGACGTCGCGGGTCAGGGACAGGTCGCGAATCGGGCTGATGGCCTTCAGCGTCGGGTCGATGGAGGCGATGGAGACCTCGAAACGAACCTGGTCGTTGCCCTTGCCGGTGCAGCCGTGGGAAATGGTGTCAGCGCCGAACTGGTGGGCGGCACGGACGAGATGCTTGGAAATCAGCGGACGGGAGATGGCGGAGACCAGCGGGTACACGCCTTCGTACATGGCGTTGGCCTTCAGGGCCTTCATGCAGTATTCGTTGGCGAATTCATCACGGGCATCGACCACGTAGGCTTCGACCGCACCGCATGCCAGCGCGCGCTGCTTGATGGTTTCGAGGCTTTCGCCGCCCTGGCCGACGTCGAGGGACACGGCCACAACATCCTTGCCGGTGCGTTCCTTCAGATATGAAATGGCGACGGAGGTGTCAAGACCACCGGAGTACGCCAGGACGAGACGATTCTGATCGCTCATGGTTTCCCTTTCTAACATCCAACGTTATTCATCAGTATATGCACAGCTCTGTATATTTATGCATATTTGGTGCGTCGTGTCCACTATATGGCTATTCACGCTTTGGAAGCGACATCAAGCAGCCATTGCGCACGCCGTTTGGCGACATCATCCTCGGAGCAGATAACCATGACCGTGTCATCTCCGGCGATGGTGCCAAGCACGCCTTCGATGGGCTGCTTATCGATGACGCTGGCCACATATTGCGCGGCGCCGGATGGCGTGTGCACGACCACGAGATTACGTGCCGCGGCCACGGATGTGACCAGTCCGGACAGTACCCGGCTAATCTGCTGCTCGGTTTTGGCGTCCGGGTTAGAAACCGGATGTTCATCAATGTTCTGTTTGCCGACGGCGTAGGCCACGGTTCCGTCGGCAAGACGGGTCTTCGTGGCGTGAATCTCATCGAGATCACGGCTCAGCGTGGCCTGCGTCACCTCGATGCCCTGGTCGGCGAGAATCTGCGACAGTTGCGATTGCGAGGTGACGATGCGCGTCAGCAGCGCCTGCTCAATGGCGCTCAGTCGAGCGGTTCGTGTGGCAGGACGCTGCAACGCGGGAGTGTGGTCAGTCATCAGACCAGCAGGCTTTCATCGCCACGGGCCTTGCCGGCCAACCAGGTCAGCAACGCCTTCTGGGCGTGCAGACGGTTGCCTGCCTCATCCCAAACCACGGACTGAGGACCATCGATAACCTCGGCGGTGACCTCCTTGCCGCGATATGCAGGCAGGCAGTGCTGGAAGATGGCGTCGTCCTTGGCCTTGGCCATGAGTTCGGCGTTCACCTGGTAATCCCAGAACGGCTTGGAACGGACAGCGTATTCCGCTTCCTCGCCCATGGAGACCCACGTGTCGGTGAAGACGCAATCGGCTCCGGCAACAGCCTCATTCGGATCAGTAGTGACGAGGATGGAGCCGCCGGTCTCAGAGGCAATCGCTTCGGCATCGGCAACGATCTGCGGATCCGGCAGGTATCCGTACGGTCCTGCCACACGCACGTTCATGCCCGCCACAGCGCCGCCGAGCAGGTAGGAGTTGGACATGTTGTTGGCCGCGTCGCCAAGATAGGCGATGGTCTGGTTCTTGAGGTTGTCTACACCGCCACGATGTTCCGCGATGGTCTGGAAGTCAGCAAGAATCTGGCACGGATGGAATTCGTCGGTCAGTGCGTTCACCACCGGATGGGTGGAGTACTTGGCCATTTCCTCAACACGGTCCTGACCAAAGGTGCGCCACACCACGCCGTAGGCCATACGGTCAAGCACGCGAGCCGTGTCGGCCACCGGTTCGCCACGGCCCAGCTGGGAGCCGGACTTGTCAATGACCAGCGGATAGCCACCGAGTTCGGCCACGCCAATGGAGAAGCTGGAGCGGGTACGGGTACTGGGCTTGTCGAAAATCACGGCGATGCCCTGCGGGCCAGCGAACGGCTGGTGATAGAAACGGTTCTTGTGGAACTTGATGGCCAGTTCCAGCACCTGCTTCTGTTCTTCGTGGTTCAGATCGTCATCGCGCAGCATATGGCGCAGTTCAGGGGTTGCCATTGGTATAGAGGCTCCTTTCAAATTCTTCGGGTTCGTCCGAGATCAGTCGTTAGGCAGGTCGGACGGAATCTTGGCGAGGATGGACACCGCTTGATCGACGTCCTGAGCAGTGATGACCAGCGGCGGGGCGAGACGCAACGCATTCGGAGCAACCGCATTGACGATGAGACCGTGTTCCAAAGCCCAGTTCATGGCCGCATGCGAGCAGGGGTGGGCAAGTTCGATGGCGTCGAGCAGGCCACTGCCACGCACGGAGACGAACAGCGGATTGCCGCAGGAGGCGATACCGTCGCGCAGCTGCTTGCCGCGTTCTTCGGCGTTGTCCACGAGGCTGTCCTCTTCGATGACTCCCAGCGTTGCCAATGCCGCCGAAGCGCCCAATGGATTGCCTGCGAAAGTGGAGCCGTGGGAACCCGGGGTGAACAGCGCGGACAGTTCGGCGCCGAAGGAAATCATGCCGCCCATCGGGAAACCACCGCCAACGCCCTTGGCGAAAGTGACGATGTCCGGGGTCACACCGCCGGAAAGATCCTCACGCTGGAAGGCGAACCATGCTCCGGTGCGTCCGATGCCGGTCTGCACTTCGTCGATGATGAGGAGCGCCTTATGCTCGTCGCACAGTTTGCGGGCGGCCTTCACATAGTCCGCTCCGAGCGGCATCACACCGGCCTCGCCCTGGATAAGCTCCATGATGACGGCCGCGACCGGCCCTTTGCCGTACTTGCCTTGGCCGGTTTCGGCGAAAGCGTCGTGCAAGGCTTCGACGTTGCCGGCTTCGACGAATTCGATGTTCGGTACCAGCGGCTCGAATTTCTCACGGATGGCGGGCTTCCACGTTGCGGACAGCGCGCCCATGGTGCGGCCGTGGAAGCCGTGGGTCATGGAGATGATGCGTGCCGGTTTGCCGCCGATCTCAGGCAACGCGCCCGGCAGGGTGCGCCCGTAGAGCTTGGCGAGCTTCAGCGCCGCCTCGTTACCTTCCGCGCCGGAATTGCCGAAGTAGACGCGGGAACCTTCCGGAGCGCCCGCGAGCTTGACGAGTTTGGCGGCGAGCTTGATCTGCGGTTCGGTGGCGAAGTAGTTGCTCACATGCGCGGCCTTGGCGGCCTGTTCGCTGACGGCCTTCACCCACTTCGGATGGGCGTATCCGAGCGCGTTGACGGCGATGCCCGCAAGGAAATCGAGATATTCATTGCCGTCGACATCCCAGATGTGGGCGCCCTCACCGTGGTCCATCACGCGCAGGGGCGTGCCAAACACGTTCATATGCACCTGGGAGTACTCTCCCAGCCACTTGGCATCTTCAGTGCCGAGTGTTTCCAGTTGTTCAGTTGCCATAGGAACTCCTCATTTCAATACCGTCCTCGGACACGACCATGGTGCCGATGCCGTCGGTGGTGAAGATCTCGTTCAGGATGGAATGCGGTTTGCGACCGTCGATGATATGGGCCCGCGGAACGCCTCCGTCGATGGCGCGCACGCAGGCTTCCATCTTCGGACGCATGCCGCTTTCCAGGTCGGGGAGCATATCGCGCAGATTCTCCACGCCGATGCGGCCAATCAGGGAGTCACGGTCCGGCCAATCGGCATACAGACCGTCGACGTCGGTCAACACGACCAGCTTGCTGGCTCCAAGGGCCGCGGCAAGGGCGGCCGCGGCGGAGTCGGCGTTCACGTTGAGCACTTCGGTGGCATCGTCTTCATTCGGAGCCACGGAGGAAACCACCGGAATACGTCCGGCGTTGATTAGATCCTCCACGGCGGACGCGTCGACGCTCACCACGTCGCCGACCAAGCCGATATCGGTGGGCTTGCCGTCAATGACCGGTTTGCGCTGCATGGCCGAGAACAGGGCGCCGTCCTCGCCGGACAGGCCGACCGCGAATGGACCGTGCGCGTTGATCAGGCCAACGAGTTCACGGGACACCTTGCCGGTCAGCACCATGCGGACCACATCCATGGCTTCCGGAGTGGTGACACGCAATCCGCCCTTGAATTCGGACTTGATACCCAGGGCCTTAAGCATTTGGGAGATCTGCGGACCGCCACCGTGCACCACGACCGGGTGCAGTCCCACCTGACGCAGGAACACCATGTCTTCGGCGAAGCAGGCTTTCAGATGATCGTCGATCATCGCATTGCCGCCATATTTGATGACGATGCGTTGTCCGGCGAATTCCTCCAGCCACGGCAGCGCTTCGATAAGCACTTCCGCCTTCTGGTCGGCGCGCAGGTCGGTGTGCACGTCGAAGTGGAATCCAGGTCCTTTGAGTTCTTTGGCCATTCCTATTCGATCAGCTTTCGTAGTCAGCGTTGATGTGTACGTATTCGTGGGTCAGATCGTCGGTCCAGACGGTCGCTTCCGCTTCTCCGGCGTTCAGGTCGATGTCGATGTGCACCTCGCGTGGGGTCATGTCCACTTCGGAGCGGTCGCGTCCGGCTCCGCCGTTTTCGCAGATGCGTACGCCGTTAACGTCCACCGTGACCTTTTCGGAATCGTATGGTGCGACGTCGGGCGGCACGGTGCCGAGGGAGCTGACGATGCGGCCCCAGTTCGGATCGTTGCCGGAGATGGCGCATTTGAGCAGATTGGACGCTGCGACCGCGCGGCCGCATGCCAGAGCGGCTTCTTCGGTGGTCGCGCCGGTAACTTTGACACGGATGTCATGGCTTGCGCCTTCGCCGTCGCCGATGATCTGGCGGGCGAGCGAGGCGGTGGCCTTGGCCACAAGCTCGTTGAACTCGTCCGGGTCCGGTTCGATGCCGGACGCGCCGGAAGCCAGCAGCAACACGGTGTCGTTGGTGGACATGCAGCCGTCCACGTCGATGCGGTTGAACGACATTTCGACTCCGGCGTTCAAGGCGGCTTGAAGCTGTCCGGCGGTCACGACGGCATCGGTGGTGATGACGCACAGCATGGTGGCCAGCTGCGGGGCGATCATGCCGGAACCCTTGACCATGCCACCGATACGGAAGCCGTTGGAACCTTCCAGCTCGACGGTTTTCGGCTTGGTGTCGGTGGTCATGATGGCGCGCGACGCATCGGCTCCGGCTTCGGCGGTATCGGCAAGGGTTTCAAATGCCTTGTCCGCGCCGGACAGCACGTTGTCGAGCGGCAGCAATTCGCCGATGAGACCAGTGGAACATACGGCCACGTCTTCGGCTTTGGCGCCGATGAGGCCGGCGACCTTTTCAGCGGTGGCCTTGGACTGCTCGTATCCTGGCTTGCCGGTGCATGCGTTGGCGCCGCCGGAGTTCAGAATCACGGCCTTCACATGGCCGTCGGATACGATGTTCCTCGACCACTGCACAGGAGCCGCGCAGAAACGGTTCGAGGTGAACACGCCGGCAGCGGCGTCAAGCGGTCCATTGTTGACCACGAGAGCCAGATCCTTCTTGCCTTCGACCGCGGAAATGCCAGCTGCCACGCCAGCTGCGGAAAAACCTTGTGCGAACGTTACGCTCACGGTGCCACTCCAATCTTCGTCAATCCTGCATCCTCAGGAAGTCCCAATGCCACATTCAGCGACTGCACGGCCTGCCCGGCGGTGCCTCGGTTGAGGTTGTCGATGGCCGCGAATGCCAGCAGGCGGCCGGCATGATGGTCGACGACCACTTGAATGTGGGCCGCGTTAGAACCGATGATGTTGGCGGTGGCCGGCATTACGCCTTCAGGCAGCACCACCATGAAATCCTGGCCTTCGTATGCATCCAGCCAGACCTGGCGGATCTCGGCATCCGTCATGCCAAGCGCTTTGTCGGTGAGTTTGGCGGAAACGGTGGCGAGAATGCCGCGCGCCATCGGCGCGAGAATCGGCGTGAAGGCGAGGGTGTAATCGTCTGCCTCCGCAGCACTCTTGCCGGCCGCGTGCGCGAAGTTCTGCAGGATCTCCGGAATGTGGCGGTGCGTACCGCCTACCGAATACGGCAGAGCGGAACCAAACGCCTCAGCCGCAAGCAGATTGGTGCGCTTGAGGTTCTTGCCGGCGCCGGAATAACCGACCACCAAATCAGCCACGATGTCTTTCGATTCGACAAGACCCTGCGTAATGCCCGGCTGCAAAGCCAGCGTGGTCGCAGTGACGTTGCAGCCCGGTCCCGCAATGCGCTTGGTGCCGGGAAGCGCTTCACGCTGACGGCTGTAGGAGCCGTCAGCCGCGACGCCGGTGATGAGTTCCGGCATGCCGTAGGTCCAATGCTGGTAGAAGTCACCGCCGTAGAACGCGTCCCACGCGCTCTTTTCCTCAAGACGGTGGTCTGCGCCCAAATCCACCACCACGGCATTCGGGTCAAGCTGGGAGGCCAATGCTCCGGAAGCGCCATGAGGCAATGCCAGGATGATCACGTCATGGCCGTTGAGCACTTCCGGCGTGGTGTCCTCGACCACGAGGTCCGCCAACTGCGGAATGTGCGGCATATGCTTGCCAAGCTTGTCCCCCACCGAAGAATGTCCGGCGACGCAGGTCACTTCGAAATTCGGGTGTGCCGCGAGTATGCGCAGCGCCTCACCACCCGCGTATCCAGTCGCGCCGGCCACGGCTACCGTGTATTTGGCCATGTCACGTCTCTTTTCCTTGACTCGTTGAAACACATTCAGCATACACTTTATGCACTACATTGCATAATTATGCAGTTCAATCGTGTCGGATAGTGGTCACCGCCCATAACGGGACCGTTCAGACGAACATAAAAAGATTGGTTTCAGGCGGAAATCGAGCTGGAATCACCACTTTGTCCACTGCCACCGAACATGTACTGCATCATCTGGTTATACAAATCGGCTGTGGAAATGCCGTGAACCGTCATCCAAATCACCGCAATGGTGTACAGCACGTTGATAATCAGCGCTGCCACGCCAAGCGCGTAGCCTTTCATATGCAGTTTTTTGGTACGCCACATGGCGATGGCGCCCATCACCGCAGGGATGACCGGTACCGGCAGGAATAGTGCGAACACGAACGAGATGATCGCATAGCTATCCCAATGGCCGTACAGGGGGTTCTGGCTGGGATCATTCGGGTTGATGGGATATATGCCGGGCTGTTGGTATGGATTCGGCCCATACTGGTTTGGCCCGTATTGATTTGGTCCATACTGATAGCCATTGGGCTGGCCTGATTGCTGCCGTCCCGATGCATCATATGGATTCGCCGGATACCCGTTCTGCATATACGGATTCGTCTGCGGCTGCTGCGCCGTTTGTTGTGCATCGTCCGCCGGCTTGGGCTGGTCGGGAGCCCCATACATGTATGGATTGTAGTTCGCCGGATACTGGTTGGACATCGCGCCATATTCAGGCTGGTTGTACTGTCCGAATTCCGGCTGTGCCGACTGGTCCGACGGCGAAGACGACGAAACCGGAGCAGCCCCGGCCGCCTCCTGCCCTTCGTCGGGGTTGATCGGCTGGTTCTGCTCCGGTTCGTTCATGTCGTCCTCTTTATCTTTTTGGTTACTTCGATGGACTTGACGTGTCAGGCACGCAGTTGCGCGCCCAGCTTCGCGGCCGCATCCACGATGCGCTTGCGAATGGCTTCGCTGTCCTCGGAGGTCAGCGTCTTGTCCTCAGCGCGGAACGTGACGGCGTATGCGAGGGACTTCAATCCCTCACCCAGCTGGTCGCCGGTGTACACGTCGAACAGGTCGATGCTTTCCAAGCTGTTGCCGGCGGCTTCGACGATGGTCTTCTCGAGTTCGGCGGCGGTGACGTCCGTCGACACGGTGAAGGCCAGATCCTGCTTGACCGGCGGGAAGGTGGAAATCGGCTTGGCCTGCACCGGCTTGCCGCTCAAGGTGGCGAACAGCGCGGTCAGGTTCAGTTCGAACGCGGCGGAATGGGCCGGGAAGCCCAACGCCTCGTTGACATGCGGGTGAAGCTCGCCGACCATGCCGACGAACGTGTCACCTGCCATCACACGTGCCGCACGGCCCGGATGCCACTGCGCGGGTACGTCCTCAGCCTTCGGCTGGTCCAACGTGAGCTTTGCGCCGATGCGGTCGCAAATACGCTGCACGGCTTCAACTGCGTCGGACCAGTCCACGGCACGGCGATCGCCCATCCAGCCGGAGTCGACGGCGTTGCCGGTCAGAATGCCGGCGACGTGCATCGGCTGGTCCGGCAGGCCTGCGTCAAGCGCGGCCAACTGCTCGTCGGTTGGCTTGACGGCACCCGGCAATGCCGGAATGGCCGGAGCGTTCGGATCCCACAGGTAGACGTGTCCGATTTCGTACAGCGACACGTTTTCCACGCCACGGCGCAGGTTACGCTGCACGGTCTGCGCGAGGGTCGGGATGATGTCGCGACGCAGGAACGGGCGATCGCCGGCCAGTGGGTTGGCGATTTCGACGCTGATCTTCTTGGTGGCGTCGGCGTCAAGTGCGAAGTTCTTGTAGTCTTCGTCGCCCACGAACGGATAGCTCAGGGTCTCCACCATGCCGTATTCGGCGAGTTCGTCGGCCACCTGGCGCTTGCGCAGCTGCTCGGCGGTCAGTCCGACCTTGCCTTCGACCGGTGCCGGCGGCACGGTGACCGGAATCTCATCGTAGCCGACCAGACGGGCCACTTCCTCCACCAGATCGCACGGTTCGTTGAGGTCCGGACGCCAGCTCGGCGGAGTCACGGAGAACTCACCGTTGCCACCGCCGGCCACAGTGCAGCCGATATCGGTGAGAATGTCGCTGATGGTGTTCACGTCAGTGTCCAGTCCCGCCACGCGGGCCACTTCGGACGCCTTGAACAGAATCGGACGACGATTGCAGACGGTGTTGTAATCAGTCGGGTGCTCGCTCGGCTCGCCGTTGCCGTACTTGACCAGAAGCTCGGCGGCCATCTGGGCGGCAGCCGGCTGCAGCTGATCATCCACGCCACGCTCGAAACGACGGGACGCTTCGGACGGAATCTTGTGACGACGTGCGGAACGCGCGATCGATACTTGGTCGAAATGAGCGGATTCCAGCAGGATGTTCTTAGTTTCAGCAGTGACCTCGCCATACAGGCCGCCCATCACGCCGGCGATGCCAAGCACACGGGAGCCACGCTCGCCGTTCGGCGAGTCGGTGATCAGCAGGTCTTCGACGCTCAGGTCATGATCCTTGCCGTCCAATGTGGTGAGCTTCTCACCTTCGTTGGCGCGGCGCACGACGATCGGTCCTTCAATCTTGTCCAGATCGTAGGCGTGCATCGGCTGGCCAAGATCAAGCATCACGTAATTGGTGACGTCCACCGCCAAAGAGATGGAGCGCATGCCTGCGCGGATTAGGCGGCGGCGCATCCAGTTCGGCGTGTGGCTTGCCGGGTCGAAACCACGCACGGCGCGCGCGTAGTAGCGATCGCAGCCGACCACACCGTGAATCGGATTCTTGTCGTCGACAATCACTTCGATGTCGCTCTTGACACCTTCCGGCAGACCCTGAGTGACGGGCGCCTTTTTGCCGAGGTCGATTGCGGGATCAGTGTAGACGGCGCCAGTGGAATGGTGGTATTCGCGGGCCACGCCACGGTAGGAGAACGCGTAGCCGCGATCCGGGGTGATGTTGATTTCCAGCAGCGGCTGGTCCAGGTGCAGCAGATGCATGGCGTCATCGCCCGGCTGGAGCTTTTCGTATTCCTCCGGGGTGAAGCCGTACTTGCGTAGCAGGATGATGCCGTCGTGGTTATCACCCAGACCAAGCTCGCGCTCGGAGGCGCACATGCCGTTGGAGATATGGCCGTAGGTCTTGCGCGGTTCGATCTTGAAATCGCCTGGCAGCACGGCGCCCGGCAGGGTCACGACAACCTTCTCGCCGGCTGCCATGTTCGGAGCTCCGCAGATGATGCCGCGTGGCACCTTGTTGCCGTTTTCATCGGTCTCGTTGTATTCGTCGCCGACGTCCACATGACACCAGTTGATGATCTTGCCGTTCTTCTGCGGTTCCGGAGTGGCGTCGACCACATAGCCGACGACAATCGGGCCGGTGACCTGGGAGGTGTGGATCTCTTCCTCTTCGAGGCCGACCTTCACCAGATCCTTGGCAAGCTGTTCATACGTAAGGCCTTCCGGAACCTCGACATGGTCCTTGAGCCAATCAATGTCAACCATTGGCATGGGTCAATCACTCCCCCATCACAAACTGTTCGCTGAATCGCACGTCGCCTTCCACCAGGTCGTGCATGTCGTTGATGTCGTGGCGCAGCAGCAGGGTACGTTCCACGCCGACGCCGAAGGCGAAGCCGGTGTAGACCTCAGGATCGAGGCCCGCAGACTTCAGCACGTTCGGGTTGACCATGCCGCAGCCGCCCCATTCAAGCCAACCGGCGCCGCCCTTCTTGTCAGGGAACCACAGGTCGAGCTCGGCGCTCGGCTCGGTGAACGGGAAGTAGCTCGGACGCAGACGGGTCTTGGCTTCCGGACCGAACATGGCCACGGCAAGCTTGTCGAGCACACCCTTCAAATCGGCCATGGTCAGATGCTTGTCGACCGCGAGGGCCTCCACCTGATGGAACACCGGGGTGTGGGTGGCGTCAAGTTCGTCGGTACGGAACACACGGCCCGGGCAGGCGATGTACAGCGGCACGCCACGGGTGATGAGTCCACGGACCTGATCGGACGAAGTCTGGGTGCGCAACACCATGTTGGAGCCGACGAAGCCCGCGGCGTCCTTGGCCTGATTGCCCTTGACATAGAAGGTGTCCTGCATCTGGCGGGCCGGATGGTCCGGACCGAAGTTCAGCGCGTCGAAGTCATACCATTCGGTCTCCACTTCCGGACCGTCGGAAATCTGCCAGCCCATGGAGATGAAGAAGTCCTCGACATCCTCCATCAGCTTCGGCAGCGGATGGCGGGCGCCAAGCGGCTTGCGGTTGACCGGCAAGGTCATATCCACGGTTTCGGCGGCAAGCTCGCGGGCCTCTTCCTCGGCCTTGACCTGCTTTTCCTTGGTGCCGAACGCACGACCGAAGTCGGCGCGAAGCTTGCCCATGAGCTTACCGGCGTCTTTCTTCTGGTCCTTCGGCAACGCGCCGATGGCCTTGCTGGCCTGCGTCATCGCGGATTCCGCTCCGGCGTACTGCGTCTTGATGGCTTTCAATTCCTCCATTGTGGAGGCGTTTTCGATTTTCGCGATGCCCTCGGCAACCGCATCGGTTACCGCTTGGGCGTCGAATACCGCACCCTCTGCCACGAGATACCTTTCTTATCAACCGTTTGTTTTACGCATAAAACGCGCAATTCCAACGTTTTTACGACTTCACATTCTTTCAACATGACTCGACATAGCCAAGCTCAGCAGCATCACCGCCGCGCTGGTGCCGAGATTGAGCGATTCCGCCTTGCCGTAGATGGGAATCGACACGATTCTGTCGACGCGTTCCAACACATCCTGGGTCAGCCCGCGCGCCTCGTTGCCGAACAGCACCGTCTTGGCCTGTGCAAGCGACTGCGGCACGGCAAGCACGTCCGTAAGCGGTTCCGGCGGCCGTGCGTCGGTACCATACACGTCGGCGGCGTACACGGCGAGTCCACGTTCCGCACACCAATCGAAATACTCGTCCGTGCCCATGGAGACGACCGGAAGATGGAACAGCGAACCGGCAGTGGAACGAATCACCTTCGGGTTGAAGATGTCCACGCAGTCGTCCACCAGCACCACGCCCGCGCAACCGGCCGCGTCCGCGGAACGGATCACGGTGCCGGCGTTGCCCGGATCGCGCACCTGCCAGAACGCGGCGACCATCGTGCGTTCGTCGGAATCGCCATCAATGACGGCGGAATCGAGGAAAGCGCGCATGTCGGCGACGGCGAGCACTCCCTGCGCGTCGGAGCTCATGTGCTGCATGACGGCATGCGTCACCTTATGCACGTAAGCACCGGCCTGCATGGCCTTGCCGGCCATCTGCGCCACGGTGGGCGTGATGAAAGCCGCGTCCGGTTCGGCGGAGACGACCTCCACATACAGGTCCTCGACGATGTCGGGATGCCAGGAGAGCAGTTCACGTACCGACTGCGGTCCTTCCACCATGAACCTGCCGGACCGCTTGCGGCCTTTCCTGTCGGCAAGTTCGGAGACCCTGCGGACGCGTTCGGCCCTTGGGTTTGCAATGACTTCGGATTTCATAGGCATATGCGTTAGCCTAACACCTTCGAAGCGGTTGGCGACGCGGCCATGTCATGTTTCGAGGCGTCCAGAAAACATCCAGCCACATCCCAGCGCGAACAAAGCGTCTTTCTGTTGTATGCCAGATACAACTTTTACCATCAGCATAAACGCCGATCGCGAGCGGCGCGGAACCATCAATCGCTCATATCTATCGAAACACATAAGGAAACAGCCATGTTCGTCGTCAAAAACGCATGGAAAAGCGTCACCCGCAACAAGGGACGCAATATGCTCATCATCGTCATCGTGACCATCATCGCCGCTGCCGCCACAATCGGCCTATCCATCCGGCAGGCGGCCGCCACGCAAGAAGCAGCGGATTAGATAACACCACCGTCACCGCGCAGATCAGCCTTGATCGCGGCAAACTCATTTCCGAATCGCGCGAGCAGTCCAAGTCGGATTCCGATTCGTCCGATGCTTCCGCCAAACCTGACTTCGACGCCATGCGTTCCGCTTTGGCCGACAAGCAGTTTTCGCTTGCCGACTATCAGAAGTACGCGAAGGCTTCATCCGCGGTGAAATCCACTATTATATGGAGACCACGGGGTTGGCGGCGACCGACGATTTCCAGCCGGTCACCGATTCGTCCGGTTCGGATTCCTCCAGCTCGTCCGGCTCGTCCAATATGAAGGATTCGTCTGATACCGCCGGTACGGATAACGGCAACCGTCAGGATGAACAGCCCGGCGGCCCCGACGGACAAATGGGCGACGTCGCGGGCAGCAAAGACGGCGCGGGCATGGTCAGTGGCGATTTCTCCCTAATCGGCTTCTCCAGCGACGAGGCCGTCGCCAACGCCTCCAATGGCAGCTTCACCATGGTGAGGGCAAGGTGTTCAGCTATGACGCGAGCAGTGATGGCGATGCCATCATCTCCAAATCGCTCGCCGACCGTTCCTGACAATCCAATCGCACGTTTTTCCTGGAAAGGACCTCCCATGACAACGAATTCCGCGAATACCGCCAATGTGGCAATCGCAAAAGAAGCCGTCGAGACCAACGGCGCACAATCGCAGCAGACCGACCCGCCTACGCTGCAGCTGGATAACGTCAGTTATGCCTACACCAAAGGCGGCAAACGCGTGCTGAAAAACATCAGCCACGATTTCCAAGCCGGCAAAGTGCATGCCATCACCGAACCGTCCGGAGCAGGCAAAACCACGCTGCTATCACTGATCTCGGGACTGGCGAATCCCACGGAAGGGGATGGTGCTGGTCGACGGCACCGACCTGTCGGAACGAGACCGATACCGTTTTCGCAGCCATGACATCGGCGTGATCTTCCAAAACTTCAACCTGCTGCCGAACCTTACGGTGGCGGAGAACATCATCCTGTCGATGGACGCGTCCGGCAAAACGTTCGACAAGTCGAAGAGGACGATCGTCGAGGAACTGCTCGAACAGGTGCATCTGCCGAAGGAATACGTGAACGAGCGGATTCTGCACCTGTCCGGCGGCGAACAGCAGCGTGTGGCGATCGCCCGCGCGCTAAGCTACGGCCCTTCCATCATCGTCGCTGACGAGCCGACCGGCAATCTCGACCTGGCCACCCAGGACGACATCATGGGTATTTTCCGAACGTTGGCGCATGATGGGCATCGTTGCGTCATCATCGTCACGCACAGTCCGGAAGTGGCAAAGACGTCCGACGAGGTGTTCGAGCTGGCTCCCATCAGGCGTCGCAGATAAGCGTCGGCAGCTTCTCGAAAAGAAATACGGCATGCGTCCCCATGCAACGGACACGCATGCCGTATTTTTTCCTGTTTCGGTTGGACGGTGGCGTTATGATTGGGCGCGTCGAAGTACAGGGGGTGCCGAATACGGCTGAGACGGGCGACCGCCCGGACCCTTGACCTGATCAAGGTAATGCTTGCGTAGGAACAGTACCGGCAAAACGCGTCGCGTCCCGTAAAGACGATCTCCGTTTGTATTTCGGCTTGTGCACATACCCAATGGAAGTCGAGAAGGGACACCATGGCCAACGAAAAGCCATCGACGCAGACGCAGACGCAGCCGCACGGCGATGCCGCAACCAGAAAGAAAACCGAAACGAGCGTGGCGGAAGCCGGTTCGTCAGCCGAAAAGAAGGTCACGCCGAAGAACGCCCTGCTGGGATTGCAGCATGTGCTCGTATCAAACGTGTGGCTTGATCCGGTGTTCGTGGCGGGCGCCATCGGTCTGCCGTTGGCATTGTCGTCGAACATGGTGAACGCCATTTTCATCGTCTCCGGCCTGGTCACGCTTATCCAGGCCACGAAACTGGTGCGCCTGCCCATCGTTCAGGGTCCTTCCGCGGCGTTCGACGCGCTGATGATCGCCGCCGGCACCGCCGGATCACTTGCCGCGGCCGGCACGTCCATCTTCATCAGCTCGCTGATTTTCCTGGTGCTGTGCCTGACGCGTGTGATCGAGAAGCTGCGGTTCCTGTTCGCCCCGATCGTATCGGGCGTGATCATCTTCCTCGTCGGCGTCTCCCTGTCGGGATTCACATTGAGCGAGTTCCTTGGCGGCGCGCCGGGAGACAAGGGCTTCGCCGATCCGAAGACGCTGGCCGTCTCCATCATCACCTGCGTGCTGGTGGTGGTGCTTTCCCAGTTCGGCAAGGGCATGGTGAAGGTGCTGTCGTATCTGATCGCACTGGTCGTGGGCACCGCGCTGTCTCTGGCGTTCGGCATGGCCGACTTCTCCGAGGTGGCCTCCAAGCCGTGGCTCGGCCTGCCCAAGTTCATGCCATATGGCGGTTTCGATTTCAACGCGGCGATTTTCGTACCGTTCTTCATCGCCTATCTGGTGGCCATCATGGAAGCCCTCGGCGTGTATCAGGCGGCCACGGAGATCCAAGGCACGAAGCTCCAGGACCGCCAGGTGCGTTACGGTCTTGCCGGAGAGGCCGCCGGTTCGGCGATCTCCTCGCTGATCGGCGGTTTCACCACCACCGCGTATCCGCAGAACGTGGCGCTGCTCAAAGTCACCGACGAAGGCAAGACCCGCACCCGCGTGCCGGTGATCATTGCCGGCGTGGTGTTCGTGGTGCTCGGTTTCATTCCGAAGGCGGGCGCAGCGCTGTCGCTCATCCCATCCCCCGTGATCGGCGGCATCTTCCTGCCGGCCGCCGCAAGCCTCATCAGCACCGGCTTCAACACGCTGCGCAAGGTGGAAAGCGACGACCGCACCCAAGTGGTGATCGGCCTTTCCCTGCTGCTTGGCATCGCCCTGCCGAACGCGTTGAGCGGTCTTGAAGGAGGAGCGCACGTGTTCTTCTCGAATTCGATTCTGGTCGGCGCGTTCAGCGTCGTGATTCTCAAAGCCCTCATCATCGACCTGCCGAACTTTATCGCACGACACGCAGACGAGCGGACGAAACAAGCGGAATAATCGAAAGCATCCGAATAATCCGACAACCATACGACGGAAAGGACATGGCATGAGCATGAGGCAATCGCAGGAATCCACGAACATCGACGAGACGAAGGAAACCATCAAACGGGAGGTGCTCGACTTCATCGCACAATACGGCTGCGGCAAGGCGCCCGATGAGGCGTTCGACACGCTGGCGAAGCATATCTTCGCCTTTCAATTCGAGCACAACCTCCCATACCGCGCCTACTGCATGTCCAAACGCGTGACGCCGCAGACGCTCGCCAACTGGATGCAGATTCCCCCCATGCCGGTGGACGGCTTCAAAATGCTGACGCTCACCTCCGTGCCCGAACAGGATTGCGAAGCGGTGTTCACCACCAGCGGTACCACGCATCCCGGTCAACGCGGGCGCAACTTCCACCCCGACCTGCAGGTGTGGGACGAGTCGATGATCGTGCCGTTCAGGCATTTCATCATGCCCGACCGCGAGCGCATCCGCATCGCGGTGCTCTCCCCCGCATGGGACATGAACGAGCATTCGTCGCTGTCCCGATATCTGACCCGCGCCGTGGAGCAGTGCGGCGCCGAAGGCAGCGGCTTCTTCTTCCATGAGGATGGCCTTGATTTCACGGGCGTCGAGCGCTTCCTCGACGAGGCCGCGGCCGACGGCGAACCGGTGATGCTTATGGGCGCCTCCTCCGCCTACCTGTATCTGCTGGATTATCTGGACAAGCAGGGCAAGACCTACGCTCTGGCCGCCGATTCCCGCGTGTTCGATACGGGCGGTTTCAAAAGCACGCGCACCGACATGACGGTCGACGACCTGTATGCGGCGTTCGAACGAGTGTTCGGCGTGAAACGCTCGCATTGCGTGAACATGTATGGCATGACGGAGTTGAGTTCGCAGATCTACGATCAGAACATCCTGTCCTATTACACGGATGGTTCGTCGAATTATCTCAAAGCCACGCCGTCGTGGGTGCGTTCGGTGTTCCTCGATCCGGCTTCGCTTACGCCGGTCGCCGATGGCGAGCAGGGTGTGATCGCGCATTATGATCTGGCGAATTGGAATTCGTGCCTGGCTATTCTGACGGAGGATCTGGGTGTGCGCACCGAACATGGCTATGTGCTGAACGGTCGTGCGAAGGGCGCCGAGGCGCGTGGCTGTTCGATCACCGTCGACGAGGTGATGGCGGCCAACGCATGAGCGGCGTCGACATTTTCCACGCGCCGCGGGATTTCGAGTTCCATGATTTCGACACACGCAACGTCACGGCGTCCGATGGCGGCACGGCGACGTTGCGTTTCCCCCGTCTCGACGCCGATGCCGTGCATGCGCTGGCGGCGTCGGTGCGGCGGCATCGCGCCGAGAAACTGGCGCGGTATTCCACGGACGGGATCGTCGACGTGATCGCGCGCGCCGTAGAATTGTGGACGGATCCGGAATATCCGGAACGTCGGCTTGCGGAGCGGCTCATGCCCGCGGTCACCGGCTATGACGCGTCCATGGTGCGTATCGAATTGAAGCGGTACATGCGCATGTTCCGTCGGCGTGAGCTGCTGCGTTTCGTGGATGACGAGTTGAATTGCCCGCAGATGCTTGACGAGTATCGCCCAAACCGTTCGGGCGGATACACGCGGCTGTACGGTCCGGAATTGTCGTTCCACGTGTTTTCCAGCAATGTGCCGGGCATTCCCGTGTGGAGCATGACGATGGGTCTGCTGACGAAAAGCGCGATTCTCGGCAAATCGTCGTTCGACGAGCCGCTGATGCCGGTGCTGTTCGCCCGTTCCCTGGCAAGCGTCGACCCCGATATGGCGGACGCTTTGGCGATTGTGCCTTGGCGTGGCGGCACCGTGGATTTGGAGGATGCCGCGATTGGCGAGGCGGATGCGGTGGTCGCGTACGGTTCGTCGCACACCACCGAGGCGATTCGCCCGCGCGTACGTGCCGGAAAGCCTTTCCTCAGCTACGGCGCGAAAATCGGCTTCTCGCTGATCGGCCGCGAGGCGCTTCGCGCCGACCTGTATGCCGGCACCGTGCATCGTATGGCAATCGACGTGGCCACATACGACCAGCAAAGCTGTCTGGCGCCGCAAACCATGTTCGTGGAACGTGGCGGCGCGATGTCTCCGGCGCAGGTCGCCGAACTGCTTGCCAGCGAATTGGACGGGCAGCAGCGCAAATATCCCCGTTCCACACCGTCCGAAGAGGAGTCCATGGCGATTCAGCGGTTGCGTTCCACCGCGCAGATGAAAGCGCTGATGCTGGGCGCCGGCCCGATGGCCGCCGCGGCCGGCAACGCGGATGATGCGCCGTCCGACGACCCGTTCGTGGTGCAGTCGCGTTCGGGCACCGACTGGACGGTGCTGTACTATCCGTCCATCGGCATGGCCGACTCGCTGTCCACACCACTGAACCGCACCGTCAACATCGTGGCGGTGGACCATGTCGAGGACGCGCTGCCCACGCTGCGCCCTTACGCGCAATGGTTGCAGACCTGCGGTGTGGCGCTCGCTCCGGACCGGCTGTTCGACGTGGCGCAACGCGTCGGCGAGACCGGCATCGACCGCATCTGCCCGGTAGGCGAGATGAATCGCGCGAAATCCGGCTGGCATCACGACGGCGGCTTCAATCTGCTTGATCTGGTGCATGCCGTCGATATCGAACGCAATACCGACACGTATTGCGACGGCTTCGACATGGACGTCGAATGATCGCGCGAATTCTTACGAAACGTTTTTCCGAATCGAAAGGAAATCCTCATTATGCAGCAGTCTGAAAACGCGCCGCTTGCCGGACGTGTGGCGGTGGTCACTGGCGCAAGCCGTGGCATCGGAGCGGCGATCGCACGCCGTCTGACGCGTGCGGGAGCGTGCGTGGTCATCGATTATGTCAGCAACGACGAGCGTGCCCGGCAGTGCGCGCAACGGATCATGGACGATTGCGATGCGGCCGGTCGCGTGATCACATGCAAGGCGGATGTCACCGACGCCGAGCAGGTGCGCGGCATGGTGTCCACCACGGTCACCACGTTCGGCGGTCTCGACATTCTCGTCAACAACGCGTTCGCGCATTACTCGTTCGATCCGCGCAACCGCAAAACCTTCGGCTCGATCGGATGGTCCGATTACGCGGCGCAGCTCGAAGGCTGCCTCAAAGGCGCGTACAACACCTGCGAGGCCGTGCTGCCGCAGATGCGACGTCAGGCCGGCGGACGCATCATCAACATATCCAGCAACCTCGTCGACTCCCCCATCGTGCCTTATCACGATTACACCGCGGCCAAAGGCGCGTTGGTGGGCTTCACCCGGTCCTTGGCGCAGGAGGCGGGCGCTTGGGGCGTGACCGTGAACGCCATCGCGGCCGGACTGACCGTGGGCACCGATTCGAGTCAGGCCACCACCGAGGACATGCGCGAGCGCATCATCGCCTCCACGCCGCTTGGAAGGCTCGCCACCGCCGAGGACATCGCCGGCGCCGTGGCCATCCTCGCGGGAGACGATGCCGCGTTCATCACGGGACAGACCCTGCATGTCGACGGCGGTCTGGTGATGCGCTGACATGCCGCATACGCCATGCGGCATGGGAATGATGGGATACGCCGATTCCGACCATGGCCATGGCATTCTCAAGGACCGACGTTCCACCATGTGTTTGGACAATGAAAAGGGAAACCACACCATGTCGATAGGACAATCCGTTTCGAAGCATCGTTTTGCCTGTGTCACGGCGGTATGCGCGATCGCCGCCGCCTGCGGGTCGTTCGCGCTGGGCGTCGGCCGTTCCATCTGGTTCGACGAGGGGTATACGCTCATTGTGGAGAGCCAGCCATTCGCCCGAATGATGGATCTGCTGAAGGTCGACGTGCATCCGCCGCTCTATTATCTGCTGCTGCGCATGTGGATTTCGGTGTTCGGCTCGGATGTCATGGCATTGCGTGCGATGAGCTGCGTGTTCTGCGGGTTGACTGTTCTGATGTCGATGGTTCTGCTCCGTTTCATGGCCGGCGAGCGCCATGCCCTGTTGGCTTCGCCGTTTGTGGTGTTCGCGCCGCTGATGCTTCGGTACGGGTATGAGATTCGCATGTATTCGTTGATCCCGTTCCTGTCCGTGCTGGGCACGTATCTGCTGCTGCGCGCGATGCGCGAGGATGGGATGCGTCCGGATCGGCGTCGGTCGGGACGAGGTTCGACGGCCCTTCGCAGGATTGCCGATCGACGATGGTGGATCGCCTACGCCATAGTGGTGGCGTTGGGCATGTACTCGCAATACATGATGGCATTCGTGTGGATGACACACGTGTTATGGCTGTGCGTCGCGTTACGCCGTCATGGCCATGCGCGTCGTTTCCCACGCATGCTGATTCCCTACGCGCTCGCCGTGGCGCTGTACATTCCATGGATTCCTTCCGCGGTCGGCCAGTTCGACTCCTCGGCTTTGCCCCCGTTGAAGGAGACCATGAATCTGAGTGAACTCACTTCGGTGTTTTCCATTCTCACGACCGGCTTCGATGCCAAACGCTTGACTTCGGGGATGACTGTGGCGCTTCTGGCAATGTTGGCGGTGTTGATCGCAGGATCGTCGCGTTT
>ERZ827186.575-NODE-575-length-41254-cov-5.427996_pt1 | contig 41254 bp, 39 predicted proteins | sample MGYA00519918_ERZ827186 | MGnify/ENA primary metagenome ERZ827186 (study PRJEB31778, sample SAMEA3449275) | human gut metagenome | biome: human gut; feature: human-associated habitat; material: faeces | place: United Kingdom | collected 2010/2012 ...
GGGTTGCGCTCGTTGCGGGACTTAACCCAACATCTCACGACACGAGCTGACGACAGCCATGCAGCACCTGTGTCCAGATTCCCTTGCGGGCACTCCCAACTTTCATCAGGATTCCTGGCATGTCAAGGCTAGGTAAGGTTTTTCGCGTTGCATCGAATTAATCCACATCATCCACCGCTTGTGCGGGTCCCCGTCAATTCCTTTGAGTTTTAATCTTGCGACCGTACTCCCCAGGCGGTCAACTTCTCGCGTTAGCTGTGTTACTAAGCCATACGGCCCAACAACTAGTTGACATCGTTTAGGGCGTGGACTACCAGGGTATCTAATCCTGTTTGCTCCCCACGCTTTCGTGCATGAGCGTCAGTATTATCCCAGGAGGCTGCCTTCGCCATCGGTGTTCTTCCAAATATCTACGCATTTCACTGCTACACTTGGAATTCCACCTCCCTCTGACATACTCTAGTTAAGCAGTCACAAGTGCAGTTCCCAAGTTAAGCTCGGGGATTTCACACCTGTCTTACCCAACCGCCTGCGCACGCTTTACGCCCAGTAATTCCGATTAACGCTCGCACCCTACGTATTACCGCGGCTGCTGGCACGTAGTTAGCCGGTGCTTATTCTTTAGGTACCGTCAGCAGTCTCTGTTGTTCACAGAAACCTTTTCGTTCCTAACAAAAGCGGTTTACAACCCGAAGGCCTTCTTCCCGCACGCGGCATGGCTGGATCAGGGTTGCCCCCATTGTCCAAAATTCCCCACTGCTGCCTCCCGTAGGAGTTTGGGCCGTGTCTCAGTCCCAATGTGGCTGGTCGTCCTCTCAGACCAGCTACTGATCGTCGCCTTGGTAGGCCTTTACCCCACCAACTAGCTAATCAGTCATCGGCCGCTCCAACTGCGCGAGGCCCGAAGGTCCCCCGCTTTCACCCGTAGGTCTTATGCGGTATTAGCTACTCTTTCGAGTAGTTATCCCCCACAACAGGACACGTTCCGATGTATTACTCACCCGTTCGCCACTCGCCATCAGAGAGCAAGCTCTCTATGCTGCCGTTCGACTTGCATGTGTAAAGCATGCCGCCAGCGTTCAATCTGAGCCAGGATCAAACTCTTAAGTTCAATCTCTGTTGCTGATTCTTCAATCAGCGTCGCACTCATTCAGAATTAAAGAAGAAAATGTTTTTCGTCTTTACTTCAAACTTGAGTACCCAGTTTTCAAAGTTTTCTAGAAGCCAAAGCTTCTTGAGTCATCTTCGCATCAACCGGATACTCACGCTTATCGGTTCGTTCATCAATTTTTAAAGAACAATTCGTAGCTCTTTCGAGCTGACGAGTTTGAGAATTATAAGACTCAAATTCGTCTTGTCAAGTCTTTTTGAAAATATTTTTTTATTTTCTTTTTTTCACTTGACATCGCCTCGCGGCGATAAGGATGCGTATTATGCAGACTTTTTTTGGAGATGTCAAACTTTTTCCTCAAAATTTTTCTTACAAGTTTTTCTCCCTCAAAATTCCTCTCTACTCTATCATTTCAGGAGTTTTACTTTCAGCAGTTAGGTCTCATCTGTTATGAAAAAGAATCTCTTAATTACACCTCTTCTTCTCGCCATTGCCTCAGTGGTATTCGCTGCCCCCTCCGACACGGACCGGGTTAAGGCTCTTGTCAAACAGAAAATGAACATTGAAGCTACAACCGCCAAGCGATTGCCAATGGGATTATATGAAGTCGTCGCTGATCGAAATCTGCTCTATGTTGATAAGGATGTTAAATTCCTTTTTGCCGGTCACATTTATGACATTGCCAACCAAAAAGATCTGACGCAAGCTCGTCTTGACGATTTATCGCGAATTGACATTAAGGGACTACCTCTCAATCAAGCACTAAAAACCGTACACGGCAAAGGCGAGCGTAATCTTTATCTCTTTGCCGATCCCTACTGCAGTTTTTGCCAAAAACTTGAACACACACTCAAAGAGCTCGATAACGTCACAATCTATACATTTGTGACCCCCTTGATGAACTCCGCAGCTATGGTTGATCGCATCCTTTGTGCACCGAATCCTGAAAAGGCTTGGGAAGATTGGATGATCAACCAAAAAGAACCTCCTCAACTGCCTAAAAACTGTAAGCCTGAAAACGGTAACAAAAATATGATCCTTTTTAACCGATTTGGACTTGAAGGATTACCGACTATGTATTTTGACGACGGTTACCGATTGGAAGGTGCAGTCAGTCTTGAAGAAATTGAGCAGCGACTCAAGTAATTCTTATCAAAAAACGGGCGCTGATAAAGTTGGCTGTTGCTGCTTTAATCAGCGCCTTCTTTTTTTGCTTATACGAGCTTCACCGGTCAAAGAGTTCCCATGTAAGTGATGATTACCGCATTGATCAAGTCAATCAAGAATGCACCAACCAAACTCACAATCAACCATGCGCGTGCATTTGAGCCGTATTTTTCAGCCAACGCCTGCATGACTGCTAATCCGTTTGCTGTCGATCCCATAGAAAAACCAATTCCGCCTACGCTCAACATCACCGTGTCGTAGTTCTTGCCGAAAAGCAGGAAAATAAAAAACCATGAGAACACCAATACCAGTACTGCCTGGGCCAACAAAATCACGAGCATCGGAATAGCCAGATTGACAAGCTCGGCCAATTTCAAACTATTGACAGCCATCGTTACAAACAGTACCAAACTGATATCTGCGACAGCATTTAATCCGACTCCGTCGATGCGCACGGACTTCGTGCAGTCGATGATATTTCGCACAATTGCCGCCACAATCATCGAACCGATGTAGGCGGGTAACGTAATGATTTCTCCAAGGTAGTCCGAAACAATACCGCCCAGAGCCATACAAATGGCCACCACACCGCCCGCTTTCATCAACTCGTCTGTAAATGAAGGTTTTTGACCGGCCTTTTCGTCTACGATATCCGCTTCAAGATCACTCGGAATATGAAGAGGCGGCTCTGGTTCGGCAACCGGTTGGGGCGTGTGAATCTTATAGCGACGAATGAGCCATTCTCCAAACGGACCGCCCAAAATCAAAGCGGCCGCCATCCCAAAGGTTGCTGATGTAATAGCAACAGCCGTTGCACCCGTAATACCGTAGGTTTGCTCAAAATAAGGGCCAAAAGCTGCAGACGTTCCCAATCCGCCCATCATGGATACCGCACCGGTAAGAATCCCGTAGTGTTTGTCCAATCCCATAAATGAGGCCAAAGACATCCCGAGAACGTTTTGTAAGACCGCCAAAACGGATACAGCTATCAAAAAACCAACCAAGAGTCTTCCTCCTTGCTTGACTACTTTAATGCTAGCCATCATGCCGATCGTGGTAAAGAAAGCCAGCATAAGCAGTGTTTGCAAAGTCGAATCAAAGTGAACCAACAGGATGCCTAGTCCCTGCAGAAGCGACAGAATAATCGCCAAAATCATGCCTCCAACTACCGGGCTTGGCATAGAAAGACGCTCCAAAATGGCAACTTTGGACTTTACCCAAACACCCAAATAGTAAGTGACCACGGCCAAAGCCAGGCTTTGGATCATATTGATATTGAGTACCCAAATACCGTTTTCTAACGCTAAATCCATATCAATCTCCTTTTTTGAAAATCCAACGGAGAATCTTTGATTTATGACGATAAAGCGATAAGGTTGGGATGAGAAGCGGAGAATTGAGAGGTTCTACCTAACAAAACTGAAAAGAACTGAGTTACTTTCTAAAACTATGAGGTAATACGCTTAGACATTTGTGCTGATTTTTATCATGTTTGACTTTTAGCACTCAACTTAACTGTTGCACTGACAACCTCCGTCATAAGTACGCAATTTAACAACGCCTTTAGCTCAAGATTAATGGTCCCAGGAAAATACCTAAAGACAAAGTGCAATCTTTGGCTCATGATTGCTTCTACTGTTTTCTGTTGACGCAAAAACTTTAAGAAAAATCGTGGTCTTTTCCCGTTGGAAGCTATGGACTTGTTTGCCAAATCCCATTTTGAACAGAAGTGGATATTTCTAGACGACTTTTGATTTCGCATTCAAGCCATAGATCTGTCGGTGTGGTTTCTCTTTGACAAACAAGATTGTTGCAGGGATATCATACAAGGAAACTTTGATTGGTCTGCATCATGGAATTTATCTTCTTTCTGATTGTCGGTATTTGTGTCGGTACGTTCGGAACATTGATAGGACTTGGCGGAGGCCTGATTCTTGTTCCGCTCTTTATGTACACCATGTATAACCCTGATGGCTCGGCAACATTCAGTACGGTTCAGCAAATTGTCGGTACAAGTCTTTTTGCCGTGACTTGTAATGCGGTCTCCGGCGCTTACGCCTATATGAAGCAACGACGAATCATGTTTCGCGCCGCGATTCCCTTTGCACTCAGTACTATACCCGGGGCTTTCTGCGGCAGTTTTGTTTCCAAGTACTTTACCGGTGCAAGTTTTTCTATAGCTTTCGGGTGCCTGCTGGCTGTTCTCGGTTGTTTTATGTATTGGAAGTCCAATTCCAAGCGTGCAACGGCACGTCCTGAAGACTTTGATCCGGCTACGGCTGATTTCAATCTTTGGCTCGGTGTGATTTTAACTTTTGGTGTCGGCTTCATATCGACGATTTTTGGAATCGGCGGTGGCATCATTGATGTGCCGATGATGGTCTTTATTCTTGGTTTTCCTGCTCAAATCGCTACAGCATCTTCCACCTTTATTCTGATGGTGAGTTCTCTTGTCGGAACCATCAGCCATGCGACGATGGGACATGTTATTTGGGTGCCTGCGGTTTGTATCGGCTGCGGTTGTGTGATCGGCGCTCAGATTGGAGCGCGTATTGCAAAGAAGAGTAAGCCCAGGGTTCTTGTGATCATCCTCTCGGTCACAATGGTTCTGATGGGTATTAACCTTGTGCTGCGCGGTTTCTGATTCCGGTGAGCTGTCTTAACAGTTATTTTTGTTTGACTGATTTTCTCTTGTTAGGGCAGCTGCCACTTTTCTACATCTAACAACCTATGTGAAGTTGGCCTCAGGGTAGACCGAAGTAATATACTGGCCTATGTCGTATTAACCTATTGCACTTAGCGATTACTTTCGCTAAAGCGTTTTTCTATTTGCTGTCATGATCGAATTTCTTGAACTCTTCGCTGTAGGTATAGGTGTGGGCGCTTTCGGGGCGCTTGTCGGTATCGGTGGCGGCATGATTATGGTGCCGCTTTTTATATTGACCATGATGGTTCCTAACGGCTCGACATTTGAAAATGTTCAGCAGGTTATCGGCACCAGTTTATTTGGGGTTCTACTGAATGCTCTGTCCGGCACATGGGCTTACATCAGACAGCATAAAGTCATGTTTCGAGCCGGCATCCCCTTTGCACTGGCAACAGTTCCCGGTGCCTTCATGGGCAGCTATATAACGGACTTTTTCACCGGTGCAAGTTTCTCTTTAATTTTTGGTTCTTCGCTGTGCATCCTCTCCATTATTATGTACAGCAAATCTCGCTCAAAAAAAGCCAATATCTCTGCTACCAATTTCTCCGTTGAGACAGCTCAGTTTAATGTTGCGTTGGGCGTTGTGCTTTCTTTCTTCGTCGGTTTCCTATCATCCATTCTCGGCATCGGTGGCGGTGTTATCCACGTACCGATGATGGTATTTGTACTGGGACTTCCTGCACACATCGCAGTAGCGACCTCTACTTTTATCCTCATGATTAGTTCCGCCGTTGGCGTTATCGGTCACGCAGTTCTCAATCATATCGTTTGGATCCCCGCTATTGCTGTTGGATGCGGAGCCATGGTCGGCGCACAAATCGGTGCTCTTCTCTCTAAGAGAAGCCGCCCACGAATCATCATCGTACTTTTATCCTGCGTGATGTTCATACTGGGCGGTCAATTTATTTATCGCGGTATTTTTTAATCGGGTCGGCTTGGCGGTTGCATCCCATTAGGCAGCAACACCCAGGCCTTTACCTGACTGTTTTGTCTGCCTGCACTCAATGCAGCGTCATCACCGCTTCCCCAATAAAAATCAAAACGAATTGGGCCTCGGATGGCACCTCCGGTATCCTGAGCCACAACCGCTCGAGTAAACTTCATGTCAGGATTTGTTTGCTCAACATCGACCACAATAGGCCATCCCAACTGATAAAAGCGCCTATCCACTGCTACGGAACCTAAATCTGTCAAAGGAACTCCTTGAGCACCAATAGGGCCTTGTCTCGGATCCTGATCTTTGCGTTCCACAAAAAAAACATAACTAGGATTTTGATTTAAAACGCTTTGAACTTTCTTCGGATTTTTTCGAGCCCAAGCCTGAATACTTTGCATCGACAATTCGTGGCTCTTTAGATACCCCTGACGAACCAAATAATTTCCGATGCCGCGATACGGATGACCGTTAACATCACCGTAACCCACTCGCATATAGCTTCCGTCGGGTAAAACAATACGACCCGATCCCTGAATCTGAAGGAAAAAAGCCGCTACCGGATCTTCGACCCAAGCAATTGCGTATTTATCCAGATTACGTTTGGTCATTTCGGCACGAGAATCGTAGGGTACCAGGCGATTTCCCTGCACTTGTCCTCTCAATCTCAAACCTTTAAGCTGCGGATACAACTCTTCAAGATCTACGGTAATCAGGTCCGACGGCATCGTATGCAGCGGATAAATATAGGGGGCCTTTTTCGTCCTGCTGCCATACAGAATAGGTTCGTAGTATCCGGTCATTTTGCCCGTATAGGTTTCTGTGACCTGACCTTTTTGATCTGCACTTTGCGCAATGGCCTGATAGGGGGTGAAATAAGCAGCAAAGAAAGTTCTTCCCTGAGCAAGGGGTATATTTTGAGCTTTAGCGCAAACGTCCTCCCAACCGGGCTTGGTCATCATTTTCTTACATGACTCTTTAAAAGCGACCAGAGCCGGCTGCCAATTTTCTTCAGGCATCGGCGGTAACTGAGCGTATTCGATCTGCTTGAAAGTCAGTTTCATTTCACCGGGCTTAACCGGTTTTTCCGGCGGGGTTGTCGTACAAGCAGCCACAATTGCTGCCATCCCCACTAAAGCACAAATTCGACTTATTCGCATAATTATTTCCCAAAAATGACTCGGTCATTGTACAAAATAGCGCTTTATCGTTTGGTGCTCAGTTACAATTGGAGCATCTTTATTTCATCTCGGGATACTGCTATGTCTATTTTCGGTCGCCCAAAACCCTCGTCTCAATGCCGCATTGCTCCGTCCATTCTGTCTGCCGACTTCGCCAGACTCGGCGAAGAAGTTCGAAATGTCGTTGAGGCTGGAGCCGATTGGATTCACTTTGACGTGATGGACAATCACTATGTTCCCAATCTCACCGTTGGTCCTTTGGTATGCGAAGCGATCCGCCCGCACGTGCAGGTTCCCATTGACGTGCATTTAATGGTAGAACCCGTTGACAGCATTATCCCTATGTTTGCCAAGGCTGGCGCCGATTACATTACGTTTCACTGCGAAGCTTCGCGCCACATTGATCGAACCTTGTCTTTGATTCACGACTGCGGTTGCAAGGCCGGCTTGGTTTTCAATCCTTCCACGCCGTTGAATTACTTAGAGTATGTCCTCGATAAAGTGGACCTGATTCTCTTAATGAGCGTTAACCCCGGGTTCGGCGGACAGTCTTTTATTCCTTCTGTCATGAATAAGATCGTCGCTGCACGCAACATTATTGACCGCCACACTCAAGCAACCGGACACCAAGTGTTCTTAGAAATCGACGGAGGCGTCAAAGTTGAAAATATCGGCGCTTTAGCTGCTGCCGGAGCGGATACTTTTGTTGCAGGCAGTGCCATTTTCGGGAAGAAGACACCTTCAGGCTACAAAGAAGTCATCGCTCAAATGCGAGAAGCGATTGATCATGACGTAGAAATTGTTCGTCGCAAAGAATTCAGGGAGATGAATAGAGATCGTGGCTAAAGCTCTTTTATTCGATTTAGACGGGACTTTACTCGATTCCGTTGACGATTTAACTGTCGCCATCAACAGGACGCTTGCATCAAGGCAATTGCCTCCGATCACAAGATCGGATGTCTGTCTTTTCATCGGGAAAGGCGCTCGAGTTTTAGTTGCACGCGCCCTTGAAAAAGTTCTGGGGCAGCAACCTGATGAATCACTTATTGATGAAGTTCTTCCCCGTTATTTGAAAGAAATGAAGTTGGCAGAAGGCACTCGGACTAAACAGTTACCGGGCGTGCCGTCGGCATTACAGAGACTGCAAAAACATGGCTATAAAATGGCTATCGTGACCAATAAACCGGCTGCGATTGCCAGGCGCCTTGTCGCCCAATTTCATTTAATCGGATATTTTGAAACAATCGTCGGTGCGGGAGACACTCCTAACGTAAAACCGCACCCGCAAATGCTTGCTGAAGCGGCCCATAGAATGGGATTGTCTTTGCAAAGTTGTGTCATGATCGGCGACTCCATGAACGATTCTTTAGCAGCAAAAAATGCAGGGATTCCTGCACTTTTATTAAAAACAGGTTATAACGAAGGCATTGCTATCGATGAATGGGCAAAAGCGAATGCACCGAGTGATCTCGTTTTTGATACTATGATAGAGCTGTCCGACTTCCTCATTGCCACTGAACGAAGGAATTAAAATGAAAAAACTTCTCTTGCTCAGTTCCCTCTTTGCTCTGAGTCTGCCTTGTGTGTCTTATGCGCAAGACAGTATCGAGCAGTGCTACAAATCCGCAACGACTACGTCGGCTGTTCGCGAGTGTCTGAAAAAAGAATTACAACAGTCTCGGGACGAATACCGTGAAGCGATGGAAAAGTTAACGCAGCAAGCCGGTGAACTCGATCGGGTAACCGGCAGAAACGAAGCTCTGCCTGCATTAGAAAAAGCCAACACTGCTTTTGACCGCTACGTGAGCGAACAGTGCCGATTTGAAGAGAGAATGATGGGAGGCGGAACAGGATCCGGTGCCGCCAATCTTGCCTGCCAGATTAATTTATTGCATGTGCGCATGGGGGCTATCGAATCGCATCTTGGTGCCCAATAATTGAACACAAATGTACTTAGACTATTCTTCAGTTCAAAAAGACTGGGAGCCCTTGCTCTCGGTCTTTTTTAAAAGCTCAGTCGGTTGTTCCCTTAAAGAATTTCTGCAAACACGTTTTAGCTGCGGTGCAGTGATTTATCCTCCAAGACCCTTCCTGGCATTGGAGCTGACATCTCTGGCACAAACCCGAGTGGTCATTGTCGGCCAAGACCCCTACCATGGTCCCGGTCAAGCACAAGGTTTGGCATTTCATGTTGCCCCATCTTGCAAAATTCCCCCGAGCTTAAAAAATATTCACAAAGAGTTGGCTCGAGATTTATCCATTGTGCCTCCCTCAAGCGGAGAGCTTTCCGGATGGGCTAAGCAGGGCGTTTTACTATTAAACGCAGTGCTGACCGTAGAGGATGGGAAACCGGCCAGCCATGCAAAAAAGGGATGGGAGGTACTCACCGACTCCATTTTGAGCGCAGTCTCCGAAGATCCGACTCCCAAAGTTTTCATGCTTTGGGGGAACTACGCTCAAACAAAGGAAAAGCTGATTCAATCCGTTGGGAACAACCATTTGATTTTGAAGGCGAACCACCCTTCTCCCTTATCCGCGTTAAGGCCCCCTGTTCCCTTTATTGGTTGCGGACACTTCTCAAAAGCCAACCAATGGCTTTGTGAACATCAGGAACAACCTATTGATTGGGCCCAGTTTTCTTTGTCCGAACCGGCACAGCAATCTTTGAATTTTTAATGATGTTTGGAGGCTCTATAACCCATTTCACAGGAAAGCGACAAAAATTTTCCGTTCCAAACTTGCAAAGCATATTTTTTTCGGATAAAATGCGTGTCTCTTACGGCGGCTGGGTAGCTCAGTTGGTAGAGCAGCGGATTGAAAATCCGCGTGTGGGCGGTTCGATCCCGTCCCCAGCCACCATAAATTGTCCCATTAAGCATTAAGCTCAATGGGATTTTTTATTTCTCGTTGCAGCAAGACAAGTTCATTACTTTCTCAATCATACGGTGCAATTCCTGCGCCAGATTCGACTGAGCCGCACGATAAAACACTTCCTTGCCTTCTCGGCGTGTCTGCACCAATCCACTGACTTTTAATAATTTCAAGTGGTGGGCCACTGCCGGACTGCTCATATTCATAAATGCTGCAATATTGATGACACATTCTTCTGAGTGGCACAAAAGCAAAAAAATACGGCAGCGAACCGGATCACTAAGTTGTTTGAATGTACTGGCAACCATTTCAAAATTAGCTGTTTGAGGTAATGCCGCAAAGGCCTCATCATGATGATTGGCATGGCGGTGAGGAAATGAAAATTCTTGATTCATAATTAAATAACCGTTTAATCTTGACAATATTTTCCATCAGGATTATATTGTTGTCAACAATTAAAAGATTACTTAATTGATTAAATAAGGAGTTTATTATGAAAAAGAGTTACGCCATTGAAGTTGATTGTGCCAACTGCGCCCGTTTAATGGAAGAAACGACTGCTAAAGTGGAAGGCGTAGCCTCTGTAGTCGTCAATTTCATGACACAAAAAATGATCGTTACTTTCGCTGAAGGTGCCGATCCCAAAGCTGTTATGAAGACCGTGTTGGCTGAATGCAAAAAAGTCGAACCCGATTGCGAAATTGAACTTTAATTTAAGGTTTTGAAGCATCATCAAGGTAGATGGTGCTTTTTTACCTTTATCAATTAAACATTTGTTTAATCGTTTGAGAGAATATAAATGACGGCCAAACAAAAAAAGATGCTCTTTCGCATCCTGATCGCGTCTGTTTTATTGATTGCGGTCGCTTTCTCGCCGGTCACCGGTCCCTTACGGCTTGTTTTATTTTTAATCCCCTATTTCATTGTCGGCTACGACATCCTTTTAAAGGCTGCCAAAGGCATTTCCAATGGCCGGATTTTTGATGAAAATCTCCTGATGACCGTTGCCACCATCGGTGCCATTGCCATTGCACTGTATGACAATACCGGTGACTACACCGAAGCGGTCGCGGTGATGTTGTTTTATCAGATCGGTGAATGGTTTCAAGCCTACGCTGTCGGTAGGAGTCGCAAAAACATCAGCCAGTTGATGGATATCCGCCCTGATTACGCCAACATTGAAAAAGACGGCAAACTCGAACAAGTCGATCCCGATGAAATTGAAATCGGTTCGGTTATTGTGGTTCAACCCGGAGAGAAAGTGCCTATTGATGGTGTTGTGGTTGAAGGTGAATCCACTTTGAACACCAGTGCATTAACGGGAGAAAGTTTGCCTCGCAATGTCAGCGTTAACAATGAAATCATCAGTGGCTGCATTAATTTGTCTGGGCTTTTAAAGATTCGTACCACTAAGCTTTTCGGCGAATCCACGGTTTCTCAAATCCTGGAATTGGTTGAAAATGCGAGTTCCCGCAAATCTCGTTCCGAGGCGTTTATTTCAAGATTTGCCAGAGTCTATACACCCATTGTGTTTGTTGGTGCATTGGCTTTAGCCACCATTCCGCCATTAGTTCAACTCTTTTTATTAAACACTGATGCCCAATGGAATGATTGGATTTATCGTGCTCTCGTTTTTCTGGTCATCAGCTGCCCCTGCGCTTTAGTGATCAGTATTCCGTTGAGTTTCTTTGCCGGTATCGGCGGGGTATTTTGGTCAAAGGCTCAAACTACTTGGAAGCGTTATCCGAGACCAAAGTATTGGTTTTTGATAAAACCGGCACACTCACCGAAGGTGTCTTTGAAGTCATCGGTGTACACCACAATAAACTTGAAGAAAAGAAGCTTTTGGAATTGGCTGCCATGGCCGAGAGTGCCTCCTCTCACCCCATCAGTGTCAGTCTGCAGAAAGCCTACGGTTTACCGATCAACCGCAGCCGAATTCGAGACATTCATGAAATCAGCGGTCAAGGTGTCATTGCTCAAATTGATGACTTGGAAATCGCGGTCGGAAATGACAAGTTGATGAAAACGGTCGGCGTCACGCCAATTGCCTGCCGCAGTGTAGGTACGATCGTTCACGTTGCCATCAATCGTGAATACCACGGACACATCCTTATTGCTGACCGAATTAAAGCCAATGCCAAAGCTGCCATTGCCGCCATTAAAAAGGCCGGCATTCAAAAAACCGTCATGCTCACGGGAGATAGCCGAAAGGTGGCCGAACATGTCGCCAATGAGTTAGGAATTAATGAAGTTCACAGTGAACTGCTACCGGCCGATAAAGTTCGCATCGTCGAAGACTTAATCCAAAACAACAAAACCCGCGGCAAATTGGGTTTTGTGGGTGACGGCATCAATGACGCTCCGGTTCTTTCCAGAGCCGATATCGGTATCGCAATGGGCGCTATGGGGTCAGACGCTGCTATTGAAGCTGCCGACGTGGTTTTAATGGACGATGATCCCTTAAAAATTGCCAAAGGTATCAAGATTTCCCGCAAGTGCCTGGCGATTGTCAAAGAAAATATTTGGTTTGCCATCGGCATCAAGGTGCTTTGCTTACTGTTGGGCGCCATCGGTCTGGCCAACATGTGGATGGCTATTTTCGCTGACGTCGGTGTGATGATCCTTGCGGTTCTAAACGCCATTCGTGCCCTTTTTGTCAAAAATCTCTAAGAGATATTTCCGAACGGGGGTGTTGCAAAAGTCCAGTCGGACAATGCTAACGCCCCCTTTTTTTTGCGCCGTTTTCTCTGCTCAGTCCTATACTGAAAGAAAGTGCATGATCGGGAGGTTTTATGGCTTACGATTTTGAAAAACTCTATATCAACGGTCAATGGTGTGACTCCTCGAGCGGCCATTTCATTGAAGTCGAAAACCCGGCAACACTTGAGCATTTCGCACGAGTGCCTGAGGGTAATGAAAAAGATATTGATGCAGCTGTGCAAGCCGCTCACTGTGCCTTTGAGTCCTGGAGCACCACAGAAATCGGACAACGCATAGGGCTGATGAAAAAAATGCTCGAAATCTTTGAAAGCTACAAAGATAAAATCATCGAGCTAGAGGTTAAAGAGTTGGGCGCTCCGGTAAGCTTTTCCGTTCAATCGCATTGCGTCTATCAATTCACTCGCACCCGCTCTTATATCGAATGTGCTACGGAGCTACCTCTGGAATATAGCTTGAAGGCCTCAAGTGTTTATCGCGAACCGATCGGTGTCGTCGCTTGCATTACACCATGGAATTACCCGCTTGGACAGGTCGTACAAAAAGTTATTCCTGCCATTTTAATGGGCAATACTGTTGTACTTAAACCCAGCCAACATACTCCTCTGACAGCGTATTTACTCGTCGACGCCTTTGATCGCGCGGGATTTCCTGCCGGTGTTATCAATTTAGTCACCGGTCGCGGCAGCGCGGTGGGTGACGCGTTAGCCTCACACCCGCTTGTTGACATGGTCTCCTTTACTGGTTCTACGAAAGTTGGATCCAAGCTGAGCCAACGCGCTCTGGAAAGTATTAAACACATCAGTTTGGAATTGGGCGGGAAATCTCCTTTTGTTTGGTTACCAAACGCTGACTATGACAAAGCAGTAGGCAAACTTTTCGATTCGATTTTCTTAAATAGCGGACAAACCTGCACAGCTTTTTCCCGTCTGCTTATTCCTCAAGCCGATAAAAAGCTGATTGAAGGATTACTGCTTAAGCATCTTGCCGACTATCCGGTGGGCGATCCAACTGATCCGCAAATTAAGATTGGTCCGCTTTCGTCTAAGGCTCAGTTTGAAAAAGTGACTTCCTACATAAAATTGGGACTAGAAGAAGGCGCACGAATGTTAACCGGTGAAATTCCCTCAGACTGTTCAAAAGGTTACTACGTCAAACCCGTCATCTTCACGGATGTTGACAATTCTATGAGAATCGCCCGAGAAGAAATTTTCGGACCGGTACTTTGTGTCATCACCTACAAAGATATAGAAGAGGCAATCCGCATTGCTAACGACACGCCTTATGGATTAAATGCCGCTGTATTCGGCGACAAGCAATTGGCCGTATCAGTTGCCAAACGCATTAAAGCCGGTAACGTTTATATCAATGATGCACCTCGAGATGTCACCGCCCCCTTCGGTGGCTACAAGCAAAGCGGAATCGGTCGGGAAGGCGGCTATGCAGGGTTGTTGGAATTTACACAACCTAAAGCTATTTTTGATCACTGCACATTCTAGTGCTGCATAAATATCAGGCCTTGCGGTCACCTCACCGGTCCCAAGGCCTTTTTTATGGGAAAAAATCCCGTCTTACTTCTTTTTTTGTAAGCAAGCTGAAGAGAACAAAGGCAAGAACAGAGGCCGTAATGGACGGCGTCACAACGTGCCAGCCGCCTAAATCAGGTTTGGTCAAACATGCCCAAGCGTAAACTGACAAGCCGACTAAGACAGATCCCCAGGCACCTGAACAAGTTGCACGTGACCAGAAAAGGCCGCCGACGAGAGGACAAAGAAAAGCAATCTCAAGGCCGCCGAACGCAAACATATTGATCCAAACGATGATATCTATGGGATCTGCGGCAAAAATTAGCGCAACCAGGCCGATTAAAAATGTACAGAGTTTTGCATAACGCTTCACTGTCTGTGCGCGATCAGGCATACGTGTATAACGTCTTAACATCAAATCTTTGATAATGGCTGACGAGGCAGCGATAAGAAGTGAACTTACCGTAGACATGGTCGCCGCAATCGGTGCTACAAGCGTGATGCCTGCCACCCATGGATTCATATGGTGAGCAATTATGTATGGAATCATGGCATCGGTATTGCCTCCGAATGCCTGGGCATCAGAAACGAGGCCTCTTGCCAAAAAACCCAGCAGTGTCATACCGATCATGAGCGCTCCGCAGACCACCGTGCTCACCACCATCGCCAGGTGCAAATCCTGCGTAGATCGATAAGCCATACAACGAACCGCTGATTGAGGCAAAGCTACTGTTGCAAACCCCACCAAGATCCAAGAAGAAAACAATAATGTCCAAGGAAGGGCTCCGGATGAGGTCGGACTAAAAAAGGCTTGTGCCTCTTGAGCGTCGGCTTGCTGAGTAATCGTTTGCATCAGTTGCGACATTCCACCGGCTTGAGCAACGATATCAGCGGCTAACAATCCCATACCGGTTAACATCAAAATCGCACAGACTGTATCCGTGATCGCTACCGCTTTAAACCCGCCCACGGTGGTGTAAAACACCACGACAATGCCGAATAATAAAAGACCGAATACATAAGAAATATCGGCCGCTTGTGAGATAAGCTGTGCGCCGCCGATAAATTGTCCGACCATCATGGCCACAAAGAAAAAAAACAGCGCTACGGTTAAAAACGCTCCCAAAAGCGGGCTTTTAAACCGCTCAACGATGACATCGATAACGGTAATCGCTTCAATTCTTCGGCTTACCAACGAGAGTTTTTTCCCTAAAACTCCCAAAACCAGAAAACCGGTAATAATTTGAGGAGCGGCAAACACGACCCACCCCAGCCCGTAGCGCCACGCCAGACCCGGCCCGGATACAAAAGAGCTCACCGAACCGTAAGTGGCCACCAAAGTCATGGCGAGAACAAAACCTTTTAGCGTTCTGTCTCCCAGAAAATAATTTTTTAAAAACTCTCCCGCATTCTTTTGCGAATCCATTCGCCCAAGAACGAGTAAAACAATAAGAAAGACAAACAGAGGGACAAAGATTACCCACGAAGAACTCATGGCTCAGTGTCCTTTTGATGGTTCAGACTGAAATTGCGGGTGAAAAATTTCACCAGTACCGCCACAACAACGACGGATAATATGTAGCCGCCGACACATGAGAGCCAAAACCAAAGAGGTAATCCCCAAAAGAACTCGTCACTGTCGGCACTCAGGTAAATTGAACCCCAGAAAAAGACAAAAAGAAAAACAGCCGCCACAAGGGTATAGATAGCCTCCCGATGACTTTGTCTGACGGCTTCTTTGTAGTGATCAGGGGCAGTGTTCATGGTTATTTAACGCGTTGATTTTTTGCAACTTCGATAAAGAATTCTACCAATCGCAAGTTTTCCGGACGACCTTGATAGATTCGTTCCGGATGCCACTGTACGGCAACAAGAAAATCTTCACCCTCCCCCTGAATTGCTTCAACAATTTGATCCGAGGAGCTTCGGGCGATGACTTTTAAAGAGGGTGCTACACGATCAATGGCCTGATGGTGGAAACTGTTCACCGTCAGAACTTTCCCGTCATACGCCTTGGATAAATAGGATTCACCCAAAATATCCACCTCGTGCATGGAAGGGGTTCCCGGGGTCACATAGCGATGTTCAGTTTTGCTACCGACCCGATAGACAATATCCTCAAGAAGTGTTCCGCCCATGGCAACGTTGATTAACTGCAGTCCTCGACAAATACCGAAGATCGGTCGATGCACTGATCTCGCCGCATCAAACAGCTCAAATTCCAACGCGTCGCGCGCCACTGCCGGTTTTTGACAATATTGGGGATATTGACTGTCAAAATAACTCGGAGCGATATCCTGTCCGCCGGTAAATAAAAAGCCGTCACAACGGTCAACCGCTTCTTGTACGGCCTCGGGAGCTGCATTCAGGGGAAGTACCACGGGCATGCCGCCCGCATCCCAAATAAGCTCCATGTAGTTTTGCCACATCCAGCCGCAAGACTTCACATCATCCCAAAGAGAAGTCACTCCGATCAATGGTCTCATGTTTATCTATCCATAAAGACGCAACTTCCCCCGGATCCGAAAATCCGAAGGAAGTTCAGTCAACGATAACCTATCCGGTTGTCAGTCTATCAGATTATGCCTTCTTAGGCAACAAGGCTTCTTCGTCTTCCACGCCGACCAAGCTCAAAGCAGCCAATGTAATTAACTGCGGACCGAGGTGCGTGTCGATCATTTCGAAGAATTCCTTCACATTATGAGCGTTTTCGGCATGGCCGCCGGAGCACAGGCATGTTGACGGAATGTCATGGCTCATCGGAGCGTTGGCATCGGTCGAAGAGCGGACATACTGCGTCAACTCAATACCCAATACTTTCTGAGCGCTGCGGGCGACTTGAAGCACCGGGCAGTCATGCGGACGGGTACCGGCCGGACGATCGCCGATTGCGGTCTTCGTTACCTTCAAGAGACGTTCCGGATCCGTAATGGTCCAAGAGGCGTTTTCTTCGGCAACAGCTTCATCAAACTTTGAAAGAATTTCAGCTTCCAAAGCCAAGAGGCACTTGTTGTCGAAACTGCGCATATCGATTTCCACTTCGCAGTGAGCGGCGATGGAGTTCACCGTCGTGCCGCCCTTGATGGTACCGACCGTCCAAGTGGTCTTGGGATCCGCGGCAGGACGCAAGTCGGCAAATTTTTGAATGGCACGGGCCATTGCGTGAATCGCACTCGGAGTCTTACCGTATTCGGCAAAGCTGTGACCGCCCAAACCATCGATGCTGATGCGCCAACGGTGAGAACCGGTAGCACCGTAGAGAACACGACCGACATCGGTCGAATCCACGGCGATAAAGCCGTCGATCTTATTGTTATTGCACAGGTGCTTGGATCCGCGAATGTCGCCATTGCCTTCTTCGCCTACTGTTCCCACAAACCAGATATCACCCTTGGTTTTGATATCGGCCTCTTCCAAGCCTCTGAGAACTTGCAAAATAGCGCGTAAACCGGAGCAATTGTCACCGATACCGGGAGCGGAATAGCGAATGCCGTCCTTTTTCACCTTTACGTCCGTGTCAATCGAGAACACGGAGTCCATGTGAGCACCGAGGACCAAAATCGGACCGCCTTCAACCGAGCCCTTTCGCACGCCGATGACGTTACCGATTTCATCCATTTTCACATCAGTGAGGCCATAGGCCTTCATACGTTCCATAACAGAGCGTGCACGCTTTTCTTCCATGAAAGTCGGAGCCGGGATTTCACACAATTCAACCTGTTCATCCATTGCGCGCTGTACATCTCGCTTGGCAATTTCCAAAGCCTTCTGTACCTTTTCCAACTTGGCAACTTTCTGAACCTGAGCTAATACAGATTCGCTTAAAGCGGGAAGTTCCTTAGCCATAAATTTCTCCTAATTAAACGAAAAACAGCCCCCTCTCCTTCACATCAAGGAAGAGACGAAAAAATAAACTCTTCTATAGGCCATAGGAGGCCTTGAGGTCATCTGATATTTTAAGTGACTTACATGTGTTAAGGAGATCAGAATTTTGTCAATTAATCAGAAGAGCGTTCAGTTTCTGAGTGACCCAGCCGTAAAGACACTTCTCGAGCAATCTTTTCGCAATCCTCAATATGCTGCCGTCCCAAATAACGCAAAGCCGTATAACCTAATGCTGCTGCACTAAGCTGCCCGACCACGGGCACCCAACGGGCCGCTTTCTTGCCTCCCAACTTAATGCCGACGGTTTTTAGCACGGAAATCGCAACCTGAGCGGTAATCACTTTGCCTGCCAAAACCGTCCCCGCCCAACTGATCGCCTGATAGGCAATGATTCGTTTCTGGCTGGGTAATCGCTCGATTTGTTCAGGGGTTAAACCGAACTCCCGATTGATATGGTCAATCATTTTGATCATGACGGAGACGTCAACCAACATATCAACACCGGGAATCGGTACAAAAGTTGCCCCCGCACTCATCAGTGCCTGACGATCCACGTGGCGTTTAGCACGCCAAACGGCGGCCTGGATCTTATCTTCATCGGTCGGAATAACCGGTAGTGGTACATTCATAAGGCAAATTTAATCGTTACGCTATACACTTACGCTTTTGTTTGGATTTTAGGGGAAGTTTTTCCCTTTTTCTTTTCATGCACTTACTGGCTCTGGGTTTAAATCACACGACCGCTCCGCTTGCTATCCGTGAGCGTGTGGCATTCGGTCCTGAAGACACTGCCGAAACCATCGGCAGGGTTTTGTCGCGCCTGTCCGGTGAAGAATCCGGCTGTATTACCGAAGCGTTGATTCTTTCAACATGTAACCGCACTGAAATTTACTGTGCGGCAGAAGATGCCGATTTAGCCATCGGCGCCCTGGAAGCTTTTTTAGCTGAAGAGAAAAATCTTTCCCTCTCAGAGCTCACCCCCCACACCTATGCACTCACAGACCTTGAAGTTGTCGAGCACGCATTCTGTGTTGCCAGCGGCTTGGATTCCATGGTTTTGGGGGAAACTCAAATTGTGGGTCAGATGAAAAAGGCAGAAAAAACCGCAAGAAAAGCCAATAGTCTGGGCTTAATGCTTAACGCCCTTTTTCAAAAAACCTTTACGGTGGCCAAAGAAGTTCGAACTGCAACCGAAATCGGCGCTCATACCGTTTCGATGTCTGCTGCTGCCGTTCGCCTCGCCAACCGCCTGTTTGGTGAGCTCCATGACTTAAATGTGCTCTTTGTGGGTGCCGGAGAAATGATTGAGCTGTGTGCCGCACACTTTAACGGTCAGGCACCACACTCCATGACTATTGCCAACCGATCGCTCGATCGAGGAGAAGCACTGGCTGCCCGTTATGACGCCAAGTCCATGAAGCTGGCTGATCTGCCGCAACGTATCGCAGAATTTGACATCATCGTCTCCTGCACGGCCAGTGCCCTCCCAATTATCGGGTTAGGCATGATTGAACGCGCTATTCGTGAGCGCCATCACAAACCGATATTCATTGTCGACCTGGCTGTTCCTCGAGATGTGGAAGAAGAAGTCTCTCGACTCGATGACGTGTACGTTTACACGGTCGACGACTTGGGTAAAGTCGTACAAAGCGGCAAAGCGGAACGAATGGCCGCTGTGGAAGAGAGCCGACGCATTATTGCTCAGCGAGTTAAAGATTTTTCCGATTGGTTGCAATGGCGTGACAGCGTTCCGACCATCGAAAAAATGATTGAACGTGCAAGTGAATTATCAATCTCTTGTATTCAACGTGCACGGCACAGTATTAAAAACGGTGATGATATTGATGAAGCCTTAAATCGTATGGCTCATGACATCACTCGAAAACTCATCCATGACAATTTAGCCTTACTGAAAGATACCGAGCATCTGTCCACAACAGAGCGGCAGCATCTTGAAACGTGCTTCAGACGTTTTTATCTTGAGCGCAAGCGTTAGCGTCGTTCGTACACTTTGCCTCTTTTTGTCGTACTGCCTTAATATTGGGCAAAACTTTTTATTTGAATTGAATTCTTTTTAGGAGACTCCCTGTGAAAGAGTCGATGCGCAGCAAACTCAAACAAATTGCCAGACGTCTGGAAGAAATCGATGCCATGCTGGCTTCCCCGGACGTCACCAACGACATGAACCGTTTTCGTGATCTTTCCCGTGAACGGGCTGAAATCGAACCCGTCGTCATGAAGCTCAAAGAATACGAATCCACGGAGTCCGATATCGAAACCGCCCGTGAAATGCTCGATGATCCGGAGTCTGCCGATTTTGCTCAGGAAGAAATCGATAACGGCAAGAAACATCTTGAGGTTTTGGAAAAAGATCTGCAGATCATGTTGTTGCCGCGCGATCCCAATGACAGCAAGAACATCTATCTGGAAATTCGTGCCGGAACCGGTGGTGATGAATCCGCCCTTTTTGCCGGCGATCTTTTGCGTATGTACACGCGCTATGCCGAACGTCAGGGCTGGAACACCGAGATTGTCTCGGCCTCTGAAAGCGATCTCGGCGGCTACAAAGAAGTCATCGTTCGTGTCATCGGAGATGGTGCTTATTCAAAACTGAAATTTGAAAGCGGCGGCCACCGTGTGCAACGCGTTCCGGAAACAGAAAGTCAGGGACGTGTTCACACTTCTGCCTGTACCGTAGCCGTTTTGCCCGAATTGGATGAAATCGGTGAAGTGCAGATCAATCCGGCCGATTTAAGAATTGACGTTTATCGTGCTTCGGGAGCCGGCGGCCAGCACGTCCAAAAAACCAACTCGGCCGTGCGCATCACGCACATCCCGACGGGGACCGTGGTGGAGTGTCAGGACGAGCGCAGTCAACACGAAAACAAAGCACGCGCCATGAGTGTGCTCATTTCGCGCATCACCGCCAATGAAATTGCCAAACAACAAGCGCAGGAAGCAAGCACTCGCAAAAGTTTGGTGGGCTCGGGTGACCGTAGCGAACGAATCCGTACCTATAACTACCCGCAAGGCCGTGTAACGGATCACCGCATCAATCTGACGCTCTACAAGTTGGACTTCATCATGGACGGAGACCTCGATGAAATCATCACGGCGTTGACTACCGAGCACCAAATCGAACAATTAGCTAGCCTCGGTGAATAATGCATGACCACGATTAAGCAGGCACTTCAGCAGGCCTCAAACGATATCGATCGATTTGAGGCTAAGCTTTTGCTGGCTCATTGTCTGGGGGTCAATCGAACCTATCTCATCACTCATGATCGCGACGAGTTGCCGCCTTCGGTCTTACAACAGTACGACCGTTGTGTGACGCAAAGAGTCGCAGGCATGCCTGTTCCATATATTTGTGGCACTCAAGAATTTTACGGGCGCCCCTTTAAGGTTACGCCCGATGTTTTAATCCCTCGGCCCGATACTGAAACGTTGGTTGATTTTGTTCTTCAGGCAACGTCCGATAAGCGCCCACACTCGCTATTGGATCTGGGCACCGGATCGGGTTGCATTGCCATCACTTTAGCGCTTGAAAATCCTCTTTTATCCGTCAGTGCCACTGACCTCAGCGCCCGGGCACTTACCGTTGCCCGCGAAAATGCCCGAACGCTTCATGCCAACGTGCAGTTTTATGAAGGCAACTGGTTCGATGCACTTCTATCAGAATCTCATTTCGATGTGATTGTCAGCAATCCCCCTTACATTCACAAAGAAGATCAACACCTGAAAAATTTAAAGTATGAACCGATCGGCGCCTTAACCGATGGTTCAGATGGTTTAAGCCACATTGCAACAATCATTAAAAACGCTCCCCGACATTTAAACCGACACGGACTTTTAGCCTTTGAACACGGCTGGGACCAGGCCATGGCCGTTCAAGATTTATTTGCTCAAACCCAACTCTGGCAAGACATCTCCACGATCAAAGATTTAGCAGGCAATGACCGTGTCACCGTTGCCCGTTTAGCCTAACGTTGAGCTTTTTGTCATCAAATCGTCATCTTTTTATCGCAATCCTGACACATTCCCTCCTCAAAATACCCAACCAAGATAGCTGTCCTTAATTTTTCCGGCACTGTTGTTAGGCCGGATTTTTATCAATTACTTGTGTGGAGTATTTCATGACATTGCTTCGTCAAACCGTTCTTGCCTCCGTGATGATTTCCTGCGGTCTTTTGTCTCAAGCCGCTCTGGCAAGTGCCGAACACATGGTGGTTGCTGTTCAGCAATTGCCTCCCACTGTCGAACCCCAAGGCATCAACAACAACGCCATTGACCGTGTGATGCCCTCTATTTACGAAACATTGATTTATGCGGATACGCACACCGGCGAAATGAAGCCCGGTTTGGCTGAGTCCTGGAAACGTATTTCTCCTGAAACGGTTGAATTCAAGTTGCGCAAGGGTGTGAAATTCCATGACGGTACGGACTTCACGGCCGATGACGTAGTCTTTAGCTTCGGCCCTGTTCGCTTCTCCGGAGAAAAGGCTCCGGGTCGTCCTGCTGCCTGGGAGTTCTTAGGTGGTGTCAAGGAAGTGAAAAAAGTCGATGACTACACCGTCCGCATCACCATGAAGAGCGCCGATCCGTTGATCGAACGCCGCTTCTCTGCCCGTATGTCTGAAATTATTTCCGAAGACGGTTTCAAGAAGGCCGGCTCTTGGGAAAACTGGGTTAAGCATCCGATCGGTACCGGTCCCTATCAGATTGTCTCTTTCAAGACGGGTAACCGCTTAGACCTCGTGCGTTTTGACGGCTACTGGAACAAGAAAGCTCCGGCTGCCAAATTAAGCTTTGTTGAAGTTCCGGAATTGTCTGCCCGTGTTGCCGGTCTGCGTTCCGGTGAATTCGATCTCATCACCGAAGTACCGCCCGATCAAATCAAACCCTTGTCTTCTGACGGTAAGGTCGACGAGGTCGGTGGTCCGATCGATAACATTTACGGTTTAGTGTTTGACTCTCGCTCCTCCAAGGTCATGCAAAGCAAGGAAATCCGTCAAGCAATCCTGCACGCCATCGACCGTGAATTGTTGGTCAACGCTTTGTTTGCCGGTAAGACCACGACTGCCGACAGTTTCCAGTCGAAGACTTTCGGCGATCTTTACATTCCTGAGTTAAACAAGAAACTCTATGACCCGGAAAAGGCCAAGGCTTTGATTAAGGCCTCGGGCTACAAGGGCGAACCCATTGTCTGGCGTATTCAAGCCGGTTACTACACGCTTGAAATGACGGTGTCTCAAGCCATTGCCTCCATGCTCAAGGCTGTCGGTCTGAACGTTGAAATTCAAGTGAAGGAAAACTGGACACAGGTCGAAGCCGCCGGTGCCGATCGCATGATCAACAACGCCAGCTTCTCGGCCTACTTCCCGGATCCCGCCTCTCAATTGTGGCGCCGTATGAAGCCGGGCACATCTTGGGACACGATGGGCTTCATCTCCACAACGAGCGAAGAGTACAAAGTCTTTGCTGAAAACGGCAAGATTTTGGAAACGTCTATCGATCCGGCCCAACGTAAGGCTGCTTGGATGAAGATGCTTGAAGCGTTTGCCAACGATCCTCAAGCTTGCCCGCTTTACGCTTTGCCGATGATTTACGGCAAACAAAAGAACGTTCAGTGGACGCCCGGTACGGAAGGCCGCTTGTACTTAAACGCCGACAACCTGTCGTTTAAGTAATTTTCCTTTAACTTCCCCGCTCCTTATCCTTCGAGATACAGGGGCGGGTTTCGCATTTCAACATTCACATGCAAAACGATCCTCTGATCAGTATCCGAGACCTTCATGTTTCATTCGGTCCTGTGGAAGTCCTCCACGGCATTGACCTCGATATCGAACAAGGTGTTATCCATGCCCTGATCGGCGAGTCCGGTTCCGGTAAAAGTGTGCTGGCTCGCTCCATTTTGGGTTTGGCGGGCAATAACTGCCGTATCAACGGCAGCATCAAATTTCAAGGTCAAGAACTGCTGACGCTTTCTGCGCAGGAATACAGAAAATTGCGCGGTGCCGAAATCGCCATGGTTGTTCAAGACGCCATGAGCGCTTTAAATCCTATGCGCACGATCGGTTACCAATTGATGGAAACCATTGCCTGCCGTCACCCGAATTTCCGTGATCAAAATACGGCTAAGGTACTTGCCACCTGCAAGCACGATCTGCATGATATTGCCCTTGAGCTTTTAAAGACGGTCGGCATCACCGCTCCGGAAAAGCGCATGACGTCTTACGCTCACCAACTCTCGGGCGGTATGCGTCAGCGCATTATGATTGCTCTGGCATTGGTCGGCTCTCCGAAATTACTTTTGGCCGATGAACCGACCACCGCTCTTGACGTTGTTGTGCAAAGAGAGCTGCTTCAGGAGTTGCGCGAAACCATTCGCAAACTCAACATGTCAATGCTCTTGGTCACTCACGACTTACATTTAGCTCATGACATCGCCGATAAAGTGTCGGTTATGTATGCGGGCTACCTCCTCGAAGAAGGACCGGTTGCCAAAGTGTTGCCCAACCCTTCTCATCCCTACACAGAAGGACTTTTGGATGCGATGCCTGACATGACAAGCGTTAAGGGCACGCTTAAACCGATTCCCGGTGAAATTCCGCCTCCCGACAAGCTCGGTAACGGCTGCCCATTTGCCAGCCGCTGTGAAAAGGTTTGTGACGCATGTCGACAAACACTTTCTCCGCTTACCGATGTTGACAGCATCGTTCATTGGCGCTCACGTTGTACTAAAGCTCACGAGGCCAATGTGACGGAACAACAAGCAGGACTCGATCACGTCTCCGACATGATGAAGTCGCTTGTCAACATGGAGCAAACCGATTTCCCGACCTTGGTCGATGCGCACATTCAACGCCACTGCTACTACACGCGTCAAGGCATTTTAGGGCGTAAAAAACCGTGGGACGTTTTGCAAGATATTGAAGTTCAAATCGAACACGGTGAAATTTTAGGATTGGTGGGCGAATCCGGCTGCGGTAAATCTACGCTTGCCAGACTTTTACTCGGTCATCAAAAACCGACTCAAGGGGTGGTGCTTTTCCAAAATCAACCGATTCCCGAGCCCCGCAGCAAGCTCTGGCGTGCACAACGAGCGGCCATGCAAATGATCTATCAGGATCCTTACGGTTGCTTTGATGCCCGCATGCCGATTATCGAGCAAGTGGCCGAACCGTTGATGGTTCACAAAAACATGACCAAAGAGGCGGCACTCAAAAGAGCGGCAGCCGTTTTAAAGGCTGTCGGTATGCCCGAACATCACATGAGTCGCTTACCTGTTGTGATGTCCGGCGGCCAATTGCAACGCGCCGCCATTGCCCGCGCCGTAGCTCTTGAACCGGCTCTTTTGGTGTGCGACGAACCGGTGGCTTCACTTGACGTCTCCATTCAGGCCCAGGTACTCGAGCTTTTATACAAGCTTAGAAACGCCAGCCATATGTCCATGCTTTTTGTTTCGCATAACCTCAATGTCGTGCGTTACATCTGTGACCGAGTAGTGGTCATGTATTTGGGCCGAATCGTCGAAATGGGCGATGTTGATGAAATCTTCAAACGACCCAAACATCCCTACACCAAACTGTTAATGGCCAGCACTCCCGGGGCTGATGCAAGCGTCATTCGGTTCTATCCGAAGGGCTCCATGCCAAGTCCTATTGATCGACCCAAAGGCTGTGTGTTTGCCAATCGCTGCCCGGTGGCAAGTGCCCGTTGCCACGAGCAAGTTCCGACACTGACCAAACTTTCCGATAACCATGCCTGTGCGTGTTTTGAACAGAAAGCTTTCGAAGCATTACAGGCCACCGAAGGAGAAGCGTAATGGTTGCGCTTGTTCTGCGTATTGTTTTTCGTTCGCTCGTGACGCTGTTCTTGCTCACGGCCTGCGTCTTTTTTGCTTTGCACTTAACGGGCGACCCTGCCCGTATCATGTTGGGGGACGGAGCCGACGCTACGGCTCTGGCCGCCTTCCGTGCTCAATGGGGGTTGGATAAACCTCTGTGGGAACAGTTTCTCGTGTATCTGCAAAAGTTCATCACTTTGGATATGGGTAGAAGCTACCTCACCGGATTGCCTGTTAAAGAGGTATTTTTGAATGCTTTCTGGCCTACGCTTGATCTGATGATTCCGACTGCGATTGTGACACTCTTATTCGGTATCCCGGCCGGTGTCCTAGCAGCCCTTCATCGCAATACCAATCTGGATAAAGGCTTGATGTTCATCTCTGTTTTCGGATATGCCGTACCGAACTTCTTCATGGGCGTTTTGCTTCTTTTGATCTTCTCGATTTGGCTCGGTTGGCTTCCCTCTTACGGTAATACAACGGGTTGGCACTACATCATGCCGATTATCACCATGGCAACCTCGGAAGCAGCTATCTTCTCGCGCTACGCTCGAAGCGCGATGATTGAAGCCATGCGATTGCCGTGCGTGAAGGCAGCCCAAATGAGAGGTCTGCCCAGACGCCGCATCATTTGGCTGCATGCCCTGCCCAACGCCATGCTCTCTATTTTGACGATTATGGGCTTTTTCCTGGGTACGTTGGTTGCCGGTGCGGTGATCACGGAAAACGTATTCTCCTGGCCCGGCGTGGGTAAGCTCCTCGTTCAGTCCGTCGCCAACCGTGACATTCCGGTCGTACAACTGATTGTGCTAGCTACCGGTGCTTCACTCATTCTTGCCAACCTTGCGATGGACCTGTTGGCACTCATTGTTAATCCTCGCCTGCGCAAGAGCAACAATTAACGGAGTACGAGACAAATGGCTCAATTTATCAATGTACAAAAGAAAGGCTCGGACATCCTGGTGTACTGTAGTGCTGGCCTGCTTCTGATTTTCTTCCTGTGCGGTATTTTTGCCCCATGGATTGCCCCTTATGATCTCGAGCAGATGGACTTGGCCTCGCGCCTGGCGATGCCCTTTTCCAGTTTTGCTCACATTTTAGGAACCGATGAACTCGGACGAGATGTATTTTCACGCCTGGTTTATTCCTTAAGACTATCGTTTCTGTTAGCCATCGCCGGTACCGTTTTAGGGGCCATCATCGGAACGAGCTTGGGCTTTTTAGCTGCCCGTTTCGGCGGTCTGGTCGATGATACTCTCAATGCCGCAGTGGACTTCACCGCTTCACTTCCGTTTATCATTCTGGCCCTGACGATTTTGGCCTTTTTGGGTACGAACGTCACAGTGATTGTGGTCATCATGGCTGTCTACGGTTGGGATCGTTACGCTCGATTGACGAGAAACCTTGCCCGTTCGGCCTACACCGAAGGTTATGCCAATGCGCTTGAAGGCTTGGGCATTCCGACTTGGCGCATCGCAATCAAGCATATTCTGCCCAACATCGCTTCCGCTCTGGTTGTTAACATGACGTTGAATTTTCCGGGCATGATCCTGTTGGAAACCTCGCTGTCTTTCCTTGGTGTCGGCGTTCAACCCCCCATGAGCTCATTGGGTACCATGCTTGGTTTCGGACGTGACTACCTGACGACGGCCTGGTGGATTGCTGTGATTCCCGGTGTGGTCATTGTTTTAGCTACCCTATCCATGTCCATTTTGGGCGACTTTGTACAACAAAAATTAGAACCTCAAGGCAGATAAAAATATGGCTGAGAATAAAACCCGCTTCATTATTGTCGGATTTGATGGCTTGCGTCCGGATTGCATCCGAGACGATATGCCAACTTTGAGTGCTTTCATTGATGAATCTCATCGATGGAATCACTACTTGGCAACGTTCCCGACGGAAACGTATGTCAATCATCCGACAATTTTTTCCGGTTTTCGTCCCAATCGGCACGGCGTGATCGCTAATGCCTACTTTAACCGCAAAGTTCAATCCAAAGATGCGGTTTTCATGGGTAACAGCGTACCGAGCATTGAAACGCACGATGCCGTCAGTAACGTCATCGAAATCCCGACCTTAGGTGATCGCCTGGGAGCGGCCGGTAAGACTTTACGTGTTCTGTGCGCGAATTCCGAAGGCAGTACCCGCTTGCAACACATTCATGCCGATCATTATGAAGGGCATTTGAATTGTTGTGTACACAATATCAGCGCCACGCTTCCGCTCTGTGAACGTGAATCGTTACAAAAACGTTGGGGTAACGGAGTGGCTTTAAAGTTCCCCGATTATGACGGTACACAGTTACTCACGGATATTTTCTTTGAGTACGAATTGCCGCGCGGCTTGGGCGACGTCACCATCCTGTGGATCGGTGAGCCGGATCATTCCAGTCACGAATTCGGAATCTTGGATGAACGTACTTGTCAAGCCCGCCGTCACGCCGATCAAGCTTTTGAGAGAATTCTTAATTGGTGGAAGGCCGAAGGGAAAGACAACAATGTTCAATTGGCTGTCATCTCCGACCACGGACATGGGGTTGTGGCTTCGCACTATGATCTCAAAGAAAAACTGATTTCGAACGGTTGGAAGGTCTTCTCTCGCACCGATCTGCAAGCCGGGAAACCTGTGAGCGACTGTGATCTCGTTATCGTCGGTGATTACACTTTGGGACTGTGGCTGACAACACCCAACGAAGAAAACCTCATTCGTCTACACGATGAATTAATGGCAATCGACGAAGTGGGAATGCTTTTCTCCCAACCGAAACCCCAGGCAACTGCCGATGAAGTCGAAGGTAAAGTGCCGGGAACCTTCTCTGAGTCACTCATTTTCTCCGATCACGAACGCGGACCCGATATCCGTGTGACGATGAGAAACAATCCTCAGACGGGCAAACTGATTATGGGACCGTCACTTGAGATCGGAACCGGCAATCATGGCGGACTGCTGCCGCAGGAAATCAACAGTGTCTTAGCAATGCAAGGGAGCTGTTTTAAAGCCTCGACATTGGTTCATGAAGAGCCTGCCGGTCATGATGATTTTGCGCTCACGGTCATGACTTTAATGGGATTGATGAACGCCGATCAAGCCTTAGAACCGATTCCTCAAGCTCGGATGCTCTCAGAGGCCATCGAAGAGACGGAAACACAACCCGCCCAGGAAGAAACGCTTTGCCTGAAGGAAGGCAATTTCGAACAATATATTCATCGGGTTCACTTTGCCAACCGCATCTACGTCACCGAAGGCGCACGTGCCGGGGACTGTACAATCACTGCATTAAATCAATCGGAGTAACAAAACATGGATATTGTTATTCAAGGAAAAGAAGCACAAACCCTTGCTCAAAAACTCACGCTCAAAAACATCTGGGTTAAACCCGACGCTATTCGTGTCAATGGCGTTGATGACGTTATTTCACAGCAATTAATCGAAGAAGCCACCAAGTTAGGGTTAGATGTCAACTGTTTACCTGACGGACTCAGCATCAAAGATTTTAGCATTGTCACCCTCGACATGGATAGCACTTTAATCGAGCTTGAATGCATTGATGACATTGCCTGGCAGTACGGAGTCGGCGAAGAAGTCGCCCATATGACTGAAATCGCCATGCAAGGTCATATGCCTTTTGCGGAATACCTCCGCGAGCGCGTGGCCTTGTTTAAGGACGCTCCGGCTCACTTTGTTGACGTCACAGCTTCGCACGCCAAACTGATGCCCGGCGCTCGCGAATTTATTGATTTTGCGAAAAAACATGGACTCAAAACTTATATTCTCTCGGGCGGCTTTGACACCATTGCCAAACATGTCTGTGAAATGCTGGGCATGAGCGGTTACCTCTGCAACCGTCTCATTATTGAAGACGGCAAGCTTACCGGTGAAGTCACCGGCCCCGGTGGCGGCGAAATTCTCGATGCCGCCGGTAAGCGCCGTGCACTCGATATGCTTTGCATGCTTCACGGTATTCTCCATGATCAGGCCATCGCCGGCGGTGACGGAGCCAATGACCTGGAAATGATCAAGGCGGCGGGTGTCGGCTTTGCCTACCACGGCAAACCTATTGTCGCAGCCAGCGCTCCTTACCGCGTCAATCACGGAGGACTGGATGTTGTGATGAATTTCTTTGTTGAAGCTTGGGACGAAGCGAAAAAAGACTAACCATTAACTTCCCGCATACCCGTCACGAAAAGGACTTTCGAAATTTAAGAAAGTCCTTTTCTTTTGATTGCCATCAAAATTTATTTTTGTCGACCGAGTGTGCTTTATTTCGACAATTCAACCAGACGCCTCATAACCCACTGTTTTATTGAATCTTTTTTCTTATCTAATTATTTCATCTTATTGTTACCTGCTCTCATTTTGTGCAGACCGCTCTATCCGCTTCTGCTTAGGTCTACTTAAAAATATTTAGAGAAAATTGCCTAACTGTCTCGTCTCAAATTTATGGTTTTTCAAAACTATCTCAATGAAAAATAAGACATTTTCTTATTGTCGGCTTTTTGTCGCCATCGTTCGGCTAAATTTTGAAAATTATCTCGATTTTTCAGTGCATTAGCGACTTGTTCACAACGCTTCGGATCCATAAACTGGCGAGAAATCAACGCTTATTTTTCGGAGAACCAAATGAAAAAATTGCTCTTGAGTGTGCTTTTGGGATCGGCGATCGCTGCAAGTTCTGCCGCCTCTGCCGCGACCATCCTGGTCGGTACTGATGCGGGACTTGCCCCTTTTGAATTCAAAGATCCCAAAACGAATGAAATTGTCGGTTTTGATATTGATCTCATCACAGCCATTGCCAAAGCCGTGGGAGATGAAGCCAAAATCCAGAATATGCAATTTGCCGGTTTAATCCCTGCACTGCAAAGCAATATGGTCGATGTCGGAGCCGCTGCCATAACCATTACCCCTGAGCGTCAAAAGCAAGTCCTTTTTACTGATCCTTACTACGATGTGGGTCTTGTGATGGTCATTCAAAAGAAAAACGAAGATAAATTCAAGACGCTCAAAGACATGGAAGGCAAACGCATTTGTGCTCAGATCGGTTCAACCGGTTCTATTTTGGCCTCCACAGTCAAGGGTGCCACGGTTGCCAATTTTGACCAAATCGGTGAAGCCTTCATGGAACTAAAAATGAATGGTTGCGATTCCGTCATGGTCGACAAGACGGTCACACTTTACTACTTGACCAAGCATAACGATAAAGATATTTTAATGGTCCCTCATGTCTATAACCCGAAACAAAACGGTTTTGCTGTAGCCAAAAACAACAAGGCTTTATTGGACAAACTCAATAAGGGACTGAAGATTATTAAGGAAAACGGCGAGTACGACAAAATTTACGAAAAGTGGCTCGGTAAGAAACCTGACGCCCAACAAAAGTAACTTTAATTCAATAAGCCTCAAACTCCCCACTTTTGAGGCTTATTTTTTCTAACATCAAACAATTCTTATGAAAAGCATCAAACGAATCAACGAGCTCGCCGCAGAATTTACCGCCATTCGCAGGGGCTTTCATCGTCATCCGGAATTAAGTCATCACGAATGGAAAACTGCCGAAAAAATCGCCGATTTTTTAAAACTCTGGGGCTATGAGGTTCACTGCGGAATCGGCGGGGCAGGAGTTGTCGGTATCATCCGAAACGGAACTTCAAACAAATGCATCTCCATTCGGGCCGATATGGACGCTTTGCCTGTTACGGAAGCCAACCACTTCGCCCATGCATCGACCAACCCCGGAGTGATGCACGCCTGCGGTCATGACGGGCACATGGCGATGGCTCTCTTGACTGCCCGATATCTGGCAGAAACAAAAAGGTTCGACGGTAAAGTTCAATTTGTTTTCCAACCCAGTGAAGAACAAGACGGTGGAGCCTCTGACATGGTCAATGATGGACTTTTTGAGCGTTTTCCAACCGACTGTATCATTGCCTGCCACAATTGGCCGGATATCCCTGAAGGAAAAATCGGCATAAATTACCAAACGATTATGGCCAGCTGCAATGCTTTCAAAATCACGGTTAAAGGCCGAGGTTCTCATGGGGCGATGCCCAACGAATCCATTGATCCGGTCTTTGTTGCCGTGCAAATCGTCAACTGTCTTCAGGCAATCATCACTCGTCAAAAAAAACCTCTTGATGCGGCAGTCCTGTCCATTTGCAAGCTTTGCGCCGGAAAAACCTACAATGTGATTCCCGATAGTGCCGAAATAGAAGGAACGGTCAGAACATTTTCAGAAGCAGTAACCACCCTCATAGCCGAAAACATGGAAAAAATCGCTCATCAAGTGGCTTTAGCATTCGGTGCACAATGTGAGGTTCATTTTGTCCGACAGGTCCCTCCCGTGAGCAATCGTTCGGAAATTGTCAGTGCAATAGAAAACGCTGCGATTGAACTTTTCGGTTCAACCTCTGTTGTTTCTCAGGCTCCTGTCATGCCATCTGAAGATTTCGGTGTTTATTTGAAACATCGACCGGGCGCTCTGTTTTTCATCGGCAATGGAGAAGGATCCCACAGAGTCGCCGGGCACGGTGAGGGCCCCTGTTCACTGCACAACCCCTCTTACGATTTCAATGATGCCATCTTGCCGATCGGCGCCGGTTTATTTGTCACGGTGGTAGAAAATTACCTGTCGAACACTAAAAATTAAGCATTTGGAAATGCCGAGCTTCGATTAAAATCAAAAGAAAAACCATGGAGGCAAAAATGAAATTGGTTTGTCCGCCGTTTAAAGGTGAAAATAAAGGTCATTACAGTGCTGGTGTCATTTCCAAAGGAATGCTCTACGTCTCGGGGCAGCTTTCAATCGATCCCGATACTCGTCAGGTCTGCCAGGGAGACATCAAGGCCCATACTCGTTTAGCGCTCGACAACGTTGACCGTGTTTTAAAAGAAGCGGGAGTCAGACGGGACCAGGTTGTGTTTTGCCGCGTCTATACCCCGAGTGTCGAATATTGGAGACCGATTAATGAGGTGTATGCCGAGTTTTTTGGCTCGCACAAACCCGGTCGAGTCGTCGTTTCCACAACCGATTTGCATTTCGGTTGTCTTGTTGAAATTGAAGCGATCGCAGAAGTCGACGAGTCTTAACTGATTGAGCAAAAAGACAAATTACCAACCGGGCCTTGCCCGGTTTTTTATTATCATTTTTATTTCATAGTTGTTATAAAAATGAAAAAAAATGACACTTATATGACATATCAATTCTCTAAGAAATCCTCTCATCTCTTTGATTTTTAACAATTATTAGAACCTCTTTTTTCATTTCCATGTTTCGATTTGTCATTAAATCTTCACCGAAACAGAGAAATTAATTCACATAGCTTTTCAATAATTTCCCCCATTCTCGATAGGAGTTCTGTTTTCATGCTTGAATTGCGTCATATTTCCAAAAGTTTCGGTGATCGACAAGTTCTGTCTGATATTTCTCTGAGCATTAATAAAGGGGAAATCGTTTCCATCCTCGGCCCGTCCGGCTGTGGGAAAACAACGCTTTTAAATTTGATTCTCGGCCTCACTGAACTCACTGAAGGTCAATTGGTTTTGGATGGTGAAGATCTCAGTCATGTTTCGATGAAAGACCGCGGTTTTAACATCGTATTCCAGGATTTCGCGCTTTTCCCCAACCTCAATGCCCGTGAAAATATTCTCTACGGTTTGCGCAACAATCCCAATGCTTCGACCCCTCAAGAAGTTGAAGATCTGATTGATTTGTTGGGTTTGAGAAAACACTTGGATCAACGCATCGATGAACTCTCCGGCGGTCAGAAGCAACGCGTGGCCATTGCCCGTACTTTGGTTTTAAAACCCCGTTTATTGCTGCTTGACGAACCGCTTTCTGCTTTGGACGGCATTATCAAAGAGTCCATTAAAGAACGTATTCGTACGGTTGCCCGTCAGTACCAACTGACCACGTTGATTGTGACGCATGACCCGGAAGAAGCGTTGACGCTTTCCGATCGCGTACTCATTATCAATGAAGGTAAGATTGCTCAATTTGCTGAACCGCAAACAATCATCAGCAATCCGGCCAATGATTTCATCCGTCAGTTCATTCTGTCCCAGTTAAATATTAAGCGCTCGAATATTCTGAAGCTTTTCAGTGAGAGTCTGCCCCAAACCACGCCCGCTTCAAGCCGAATTGCCAAACCGCAACCCTTCCAGGAATTCGGCCACGCTGTCGCATAAGTAGGAGTCGGTCATGTTTTCTGGATTATTTGGTAAGGGTCAAAAAGAACTGAAGATTCTTTATGTTTTGATTACCCTGACGCTTGCCGCTATCTTGCTTTATCCCTTGGGTTGTGTTCTTTTCCAATCCATTCTGACGCGTGACGGATCGTTAGGTTTTGCCAACTATTTTTCTCTGCTGTCTCAAGGGACATTCTGGACTGCACTCGGCAATAGTTTCACCGTCTCGGGCATCTCTGCTGCCATTGCAACGGTTATGGCCTTTTTCTGTGCCTACGGGTTGCACTTTTCCCGCATTCGTCCGGGGCTGAAAAAGATCATTCAGATCATCGTTCTGCTGCCGCTCTTTTTACCCTCGATTACTTACGGTTTTGCAGTCATTTACTCGTTCGGCCGTTTGGGTCTGGTGAGTCAATTAATCGCTCCGCCGCCCTTTTCCATTTATGGATTCTGGGGCCTGTTGATTGCAGACGTAATCTATACGTTACCGCCCGCTTTCCTGATTCTTTACAACGCCTTTTTCTACGTTGATCGCAACTTCATCACCGTCTCGAAGTTGATGGGAGACAGTCCTTCCCAGACCTTCTACATCACGGCTGTTCGCCCGGTGGTCGGATCACTCATGTCGGCATTTATTCTGAGCTTTTTCCTCTCGTTTACCGACTTCGGTATCCCGGTCTCCATTGCCGGCGAATATGAAGTGATTGCTACGCAGCTCTACACCACGATGATGGGTGCCATTCCAAATTTCGGAGAAGGCGCAGTCATTGCCATGGCAATGTTGGTCCCCTCTGTTGCCTCTGTCCTGATGCTTCGTTGGGTGGATCGCTTCAACTTCCGCTACAACAAAATTTCTAAAGCTGAAGTGGCCGTTAATCCTCTCAGAGATGCCTTGTATCTCGTGTATTACCTGCTCATTTCGCTTGCGCTGTTGTCGGTGTTCCTGGTGATGTTTGTCGTACCGTTTGTCAAACAATGGCCCTATCAACCGTTCTTCACGCTCGATGTGATCACTCGTATCATCGGTGACAGCTCCATCTGGCAAGTGTACGAACACTCTGTTGCCGTGGCTTTGGTTTCGGCCGCCGTCGGCACGATCTTCTGCTATGCCGCCGCATTAGTGAAGGCTCGCTCGACCTTACCCGCCTGGTGTCAAACGACAATGGATTCGTTTGCCATGATCACCAATACTGTCCCGGGTATGGTACTTGGTATCGGTTTCCTCTTTGCTATGAGCGGAACGCCTCTGGCCAATACCTTCACAATTCTGGTACTGGCTAACCTCGTGCACTTCTTTACTACGCCATACATGATGGCAACGTCGGCCTTATCGAAGATGAACGCCGGTTGGGAAACCACGGGTGCCTTGATGGGCGACACTTGGATTAAAACTGTTTCTCGAGTGATCGTGCCCAATTCTCTGCCGACGCTTTTGCAGATGTTCCAATACTTCTTTGTGAGCGCCATGGTCACCATCAGTGCGGTTGTGTTCTTGACCGGTGCAAGAACCATGTTGTTGACAACCAAGATCAAAGAACTTCAATACTTCGAAAAATTTGAAGAAATCTTCGTTCTGTCCCTCTTGGTTTTCCTGACTAATGTCGCCGCCAAGCTGATTTTCGATGCTTTGAGCCACTACGCTCAAAACAACAACGGTCAAGGTTTACTGACCAAATTAAATAATTTTTTGCAATCTTTTACGGCCCGAAAAGCGAGCCAATCTATCTGATATCAAGGAGTTAATCGTATGAAACGCATCTCTGCCCTGTCTATTTCCGTTTTGACCGCTGCCGTGTTGGGTCTGAGTGCCTGCAGCGACGACAGCGTCACGCAAAACCAAAAGACTGCCGCAGCCAGTGAGCCCGCCAAGCAAGTTGTGATTTACACCAACGCTGACGAAGAAGCCCAACAAGCCATGAAAAACGCGCTCGACAACAATGGTTTCAAGGGCGCATACCTGATGCAATCTTTCGGTACTTCCGAGTTGGGTGGCAAGATCGCTGCTGAAGGTAAGAACATCGAAGCTGACCTCGTCACGATCAGCACCTACTATTTGGACAGCTTCCAAAAGAAGAACAAGATGTTCCAGGACCTGACGTTCAAGACCGAACCGATTAATCCGACTCCGTCTTACTACGCTCCGATTTTGGGTAACACCGGCGCTTTGTTTGTGAACACTGAAGTCCTCAAGACCTCCGGTCTTGCCGCTCCGAAGGCAATCGCTGATTTGGCCAAACCGGAATACGCCGGCCACATCTCTGTGCCTGACATCACGGGTTCTTCTACTTCCTGGTTGATGACTCAAGCCGTTCTTTCTGCCGAAGGCGAAGAACAAGGTGCCAAGACCATTGCTGCTATTGAAAAGAACGCCGGTGCTCACTTGGAAAAATCCGGTTCTGCTCCTCTGAAGAAGTTGCGTGCCGGTGAAGTGGCTGTCGGTTTCGGTCTGCGTCACCAAGCCGTGGCTGACAAGGCCAAGGGATTGCCGATTGACTACATCGACCCGGTCGAAGGTAACTTCCAATTGCAAGAAGCCGTGGCTGTTGTCGATAAGGGTGACAAGACCAACCCCAATGCTCAAAAGATGGCTCAAACCATCATTACTCATGGCCGTGCCGAACTGTTGAAGTTCTACCCGGTCGCTTTGTACAAGGGTGAAACCGTTTCTGCAGAAAACAAACCTGCTAATCCTCAACTCTACAAGGAACCGTTGACGGTTGAATTGCTTGAAGCCCATCAAAAATTGGTTAAGGGCCAAAACAAGTAATTTCTAGTTAATTTAATAAACCGCGGGACGAATGACGGTCGTCCCGCAATACTTTTTTTTAAAAGAACCAAAATGACTATGCAAGATCCTAATACTTACAAATTGCTGACTCCCGGTCCTTTGACCACTTCTTTGACGGTTCGTACTGAAATGCTTGTCGACCGCTGTACGTGGGATAAAGACTATAAAGACATGACGCAGGAAGTTCGTTCTTCTTTGCTTGAACTGGCTCACGCTGATCCGAAAGAGTACACCACTGTTTTGATGCAAGGCAGCGGAACTTTCGGTGTGGAATCCGTTTTGTCTTCCATTCCCGGGGAAAACGATTGCGTACTGGTTCTTGTAAACGGTGCATACACGGAACGCATGTGCCAAATTCTGACTTATCACCGTATTCACTTCAAACGCTTGGACTTTGCCTGGGACAGTATCCCCGATGCCAAGGAAGTTGAAGAATTCCTCAAAGTCAATCCGGATGTCACGATGGTAGCCATGGTGCATAGTGAAACCACTACGGGTATTTTGAACGACATCGCCGCCGTGGGCGCCGTAGTTAAAGCCGCCGGTAAGACCTTCATCGTTGATGCCATGAGCTCCTTTGGCGGTGTCAATATTAATGTTCCTGAAATCGGTATTGATTTTCTTGTTTCCTCTGCCAACAAATGTATCCAGGGTGTACCGGGCTTTTCTTTCATCATCGCCCGTATTGAAAAATTAATAGCCAGCAAAGGCAATGCCCGTTCCTTGTCTCTCGATCTTTATGATCAATGGCGAGTCATGGAAAAAGACGGCGGTAAGTGGCGCTTTACTTCTCCCACACATGTTGTCGCAGCATTTCATCGCGCCATCTCGGAATTAAAAGAAGAAGGCGGCATCGCCGTGCGTAATGCCCGTTACGCTAAGTGCAACCAAATGCTCCGAGACGGCATGAAAGAACTCGGCTTTGAAGCCTATATCGATGCCTCTCACCAAGGCCCCATCATCACAACGTTCTTCTATCCGGAAAATGCCAACTTTACCTTCGCCGGCATGTATGACTATTTAAAGACGCACGGCTATGTTATCTATCCGGGTAAGCTGACCGAACGTGACACATTCCGTTTAGGCAACATCGGCGAAATTTATGAAAGTGATGTCGAACGCGTTTTAGCTATTTTCAAAGACTATTTAAATGAGGTAAACCATGCCTAAGATTGAGGCTGTTATTTTTGACTGGGCGGGTACCACCGTCGACTTCGGCTCCACGAGTCCCGTGAGCGCTTTCATGGAAGCATTCCGTCGCGCAGGTGTAGAAGTCACTGATGAAGAAACTCGTGCTCCGATGGGATTGTTAAAGCGTGACCATATCCGTACCATGCTTCGTATGCCTCGCATTGAAAAGGCTTGGAGCGAACACTACGGTCGCACTCCTAATGCTGATGATGTGGAAGCGCTTTATGCGGATTTTGAACCCGCTCTTATGGCCGTCTTGCCTAAGCACTGCGATATCAAACCCTTTGTTTTGGACGCTGTCCACACTTTAAGAGAAAAAGGCATCAAGATCGGCTCCACCACGGGCTTTACCACCTCGATGATGGAAGTGGTGGTTCCTGAGGCTGCCAAAGCGGGCTACAGTCCCGACACGTTTGTGACCGCTGACGATACGGGCGGTTTCGGTCGTCCCTGGCCCTACATGGTTTTTGAAAACATGCGCCGCCTTGGCTTAGCTGATGTCCGCCGCATTGTTAAAGTCGGCGATACGGTCTCTGACATGCGCGAAGGTAAGAATGCCGGCTTAATCACTGTCGGTGTTACCGAAGGCAGTTCCGTCATCGGTTTAAATAAGGAGTCCTGGGATAAACTCACGGACATGGAACGCTTCTCACTGCGTAAAAAGGCTCGTGAAACGTTCTTTGCCAATGGTGCCGATTTTGTGATCGACACCATGGCAGAATTGCCGAAGTTAATTGAAGCGATCGAACAAGGCGAACAGGCCTAATTAGTTCGTTTCTTTTAGAAGAAAAACTCGTTTTCCCGTGTCAATTTCGCCACGGGAGCGAGTTTTTTCTCTATAGCTTGCTGAGCGGGCTCAGGCAGACTCCTTGCCCCTTGGGGACACAGTGCAACGCAGCGCATACACAAAATGCACTTTGACGGATCCGTTTTCTTCGGATCGGTAATCCATATAGCCATCGTCGGACATTGACGAACACATGACCCACAGCGCACACATGCGTTGCTCACTACAGGGGTGACGGGCATTTTGCTCCACTGTCTGTAGGGGCGATTCCCCGGAACCTCAACAGGAACAGCATACACATCATCGAATTTTTGTAGAGCAAATCGGGCAAATACAGACAAATTCTGAAAATCAATCGCTGTCGGTCGATCAGCCGCTACAGACGGCACCATGGTATGCTGGGCAACGACCGCAGCACTGGCAACCGGTATTGCCCCTCTGGCTAAGACTGTGTCATTTAATTCCAACAAGGCATCCTCATAAGCCCTGTTCCCATAAGTCACAACGGTTACCACTCGAGTACCATCAAAAGTGATCTTTTGAAGTCTTTCCGCAACCAAAGAAGGGATTCTTCCTCCGTAAACCGGGCAGGCAACAATCACCCGATCATCTTTTGCAAAAGAGGTTTGTTTTAAAAACGGATCGGACAGATCCACGGCTCGATCGATACCCCCCATTTGTTCGGCAATATGACGAATGACTTTGAGGGTATGACCCGCCGCACTGAAATAAACAATTGAAAATCGCATAGGGCACCTTTTTTTTCTGATCATAGCTCAGAAAAATGTCGCCAATAATAGGGAATTAAACTAAGTTTGAAACCAAAAAGTACCCTATAAACAAATCGACGCTGTTGATTATTCTTTCGGATGCTCAGCAATAAATTGTCTGGCCCATTTTTCGTCAACCACAATCGTTGGTTCTGATAATTTCTTTATATCCGTCGAATAATTCTGCTTTACAAGATCATAGACCTGTTGATTAAGCTCCATATAGAAACTATCTTGATTCTTCGGATTGTAAAAACCGATACACAACTTATCGATCTCAGGGTTTCTGAAAAAATAAGCATCGACATCCTCACCCTTGGAGGCAATGGTTTTACATAGTACCTTAGCGATTTCGACTAAGCGATCGTCCATTTGTTCGTCGAGAATGGCAATTTTTTCCTTAAAGCGAGGAATAGTTGTAACCAGACGGATTTGCAGATCGGATGTTCGTCTTAATAAGGTAGCCAGAACATCGCTGCCCTCGCCACCCTTACCTGAGAAAAAGTTCAGCATCTGTTTGACTTCGGCCTCACTGCCATTCGGTATCAACTGAATCATGAAACCTTTTTGCATTTCGTTATAAACGAACGGACGCTCAACCAACTCCGTGTCCCCGCAATGCGGGCACTTCACCTTGAAAACGTCAAGGCTCCTAACCGAGTCCCGCATTTCAGGATTGATTTCTGAGTTCACGCTACTCCAGATTTCTGCCTCAAAATCTTTGCCACAGTGGCCACACCTGAAGGAAGTTTTTTCTTTCAAACTCATAATTTCCTCATACCAACGTAACATAAGACCACATGGCCACCAAAATAATCTGACCGGTCACCACGCGCAAAAACATTGCCAAAGGATAAACCGTTGAGTAAGCTACTGCCGTCGCACTCTTATCTGATAACGAAGCTGCATAAGCCAAAATCGGTGAATTGGTACAAGCTCCGATCAATAAACCTAAAATCGAGTGGTAATTCAGTTTAAAGAACACTCGGGAAACAATGCCGGTTAAGATTTGCGGAATAAACGTAATGGCAAAGCCGATGCCTGCATACAAAAGCCCGTTTCCGGCCACCAGACTTTCCACGAAAGTCCCGCCAGCAGTTAAACCTACACTGGCCAAAAACAGCGAAATCCCGATTTCACGTACAGCCAAATTGGCTGAGTTAGTCGTGTAGGTCGCTAAATGAAGCGACGCCCCGAAACGACCCAATAAAATGGAAATTACCAAAGGACCGCCTGCCAAACCTAATTTGATAGGAGTAGGCATCCCCGGAACCAGAAGCGGAATCGAACCGACCAACACGCCGCAAGTAATGCCTAAGAAAATCGCCGCCAGATTGGGTTGTTCCAACACCTTCGGGCGATTACCGACAATACCGGCCAAGCGTTTGATCCCATCAATCGGGCCGACACATTGCAAAATATCTCCAACCTGAAGATGCATTTTTGCGTAAGGGAAAAGCTCCATACCGGCACGCCAAATACGGGTGATATGAACGCCTTCCTTATCGGCAAATTCCAGATCCGAGACGGTTCTTCCGTTCATCTCGTCACGGGTAACAATGATTCTTTGCCGTTCAATCGG
>ERZ827186.584-NODE-584-length-40622-cov-39.112481_pt1 | contig 40622 bp, 38 predicted proteins | sample MGYA00519918_ERZ827186 | MGnify/ENA primary metagenome ERZ827186 (study PRJEB31778, sample SAMEA3449275) | human gut metagenome | biome: human gut; feature: human-associated habitat; material: faeces | place: United Kingdom | collected 2010/2012 ...
ACCTGGCGGACCTGAAGTGCAAGTCCTGCGACATCGAGGCCTGGTCCCCCCGGCAGCAAAAGTACTTCGAGGTGTGCTCCTGCTCCAACCTGGGCGACGCCCAGGCCCGCCGCCTGAAGATCCGCGTCCGCGGCGAGGACGGCAAGCTGTACCTGCCCCACACCCTGAACAACACCGTGGTGGCCCCGCCCCGTATGCTCATCGCCCTGCTGGAGAACAACTTGCAGGCGGACGGCTCCGTGCTGGTGCCCAAGGCGCTGCAGCCCTACATGGGCGGCAAGGAGCGCCTGGTACCGCTGCACTGATAGCGTATCGTAATAGTTATCCGTAATTATACTTTTAGTATAGGAGCTTTTACACATGAAGAAGTTTTTTGCGGAATTCAAGGAATTCGCCATGCGCGGCAACGTAATGGACATGGCCGTCGGCGTGATCATCGGTACCGCGTTCGGTAAGATCACCACCTCTCTGGTGAACGATGTGTTCATGCCCCTGATCGGCCTGCTCATCGGCGGCGTGGATCTGGGACAGCTGAATATCGTGCTGAAGCCGGAGGTGCTGGACGAGGCAGGCAAGGTGGTCACCGAGGCCGTTACCCTGGGCATCGGCACGTTTCTGAGCACGGTCATTGACTTTGTTCTGGTGGCCTTCGTCATCTTCCTGATGGTCAAGACCATCAACCAGCTGCACAAGCTGGGCAAAAAGGACGAGGAGCCGCAGGAGGAGGAAGAACCGGCTCCCACCAGCGAGGAGCTGCTGACCGAGATCCGCGACCTGCTGAAGGCACAGCAGAAATGAGGGACCTCCTGACCGCCGGCCTGACAGCCCTGGACCTGGACCCCGCCGCCGCGGACAAGCTGGCGCGCTACGCCGAACTGCTGCTGGAAAAAAACAAGGTGATGAACCTCACGGCCATCACCGTTCCCCATGACGTTGCCACCCTGCACCTGCTGGACTGCGCGGCGCTGGCGGCGCAGCTGGACCTGTCCGGCAAGCGCGTCATCGACGTAGGCACCGGCGCAGGCTTTCCCGGCATGGTGCTGGCGATCTTGACGCCGGACGCCCGCTTCACGCTGCTGGACAGTCTGGGCAAGCGGGTGGACTTCCTGAAGGAGGTCCAGAGGGACCTGGGCCTGAAAAATGTGACCTGCGTTCACGCCCGGGCGGAGGAATTCGCCGCGCAGCACCGGGAGCAGTTCGATCTGGCGGCCTCCCGTGCCGTGGCCCAGCTGAACGTGCTGTGTGAGCTGACGCTGCCGCTGGTAAAGGTAGGCGGACAGTTCGCCGCCATGAAATCCGTCTCCACCGACGAGGAAATACGGCAGGCCCACAGCGCCATCGCCCAGTTGGGCGGACAGCTCTCCGGCGTCACGGACTACACCGTGCCGGAGACGGACGTGGTGCACCGCATCGTATCCATCGAAAAAACACAGCACACACCGAAGCAATTTCCCCGGGCCTTTGCCCGGATCAAAAAAGCGCCGCTGGTATAAGCGGCCCACGAAAGGAGGAAGTCCATGGGCAAGATCATCGCCGTGGCGTCCGGTAAGGGCGGCACCGGCAAGACCACCTTCACCGCCAACGTGGCGCTGGCGCTGGCCCACATGGGGCAGCGGGTGCTGTGCCTGGACTGTGACATCACCCTGCGGAACCTGGATCTGGCGCTGGGGCTCAGCGACCGGGCGCTGATGGACTTCTCCGACGTGCTGGAGGGCCGCTGCACCCTGCATGAGGCGGCGGTGCCCCATGAGCGATACCCCTCCCTCTCCCTGCTGACCGCACCCATGGCCGACCGCCCGCTGTCCCTGTCGGTGCCAAAGCTGCAGGCGCTGGCGCGTGAGATACGGGAAAGCTACGACTGGTGCCTGATCGACGCGCCCGCCGGACTGGGTCAGGGCTTCCAGATGGCAGCGTGCATGGCCGACCAGGTGATCGTCATCACCACCACGGACGTGTCCGCCATGCGGGACGCCCAGCGCACCGCCGCAGAGCTGTCCGCCTTTCCCAGCGGGACGGTACACCTGGTGGTGGGCCGCGTGTCCAAAAAGGTGCTGCGTCAGCTGCACACCACCATCGACGACGCCATCGACGCGGCGGGCCTGCCGCTGCTGGGCGTGATACCGGAGGACCCGGACGTCCCCTACTGCCTGAACCGCGGACTGGTGCTGCGGGAGCAGAACTACTACGCCGCCCGGGCCTATGAAAACATTGCGAAACGCATCATGGGGCAGAAAACCCCGCTGATGAAGATATAAGGAAAGGAGCCCTCCATGAATATTGCATTGATGGCACACGACAACCGGAAAGAGCTGATGGTCCAGTTCTGCACCGCCTACTGCGGCATCCTGGCCAAGCACACCCTCTGCGCCACCGCCCGCACCGGCCAGCAGATCGCCGACGCTACCGGGCTGACCATACACCGCTTCCTGTCCTTCGCCCACGGCGGCGGACAGCAGATCGCCGCCCGCATCGCCTATAATGAGATCGATATGGTGCTGTGCTTCGGTGACCCCAACCAGAAAACGCCGGACGCAGACATCACGTATATTTCCCGCCTGTGCGACCAGAACAACGTGCCCTTTGCCAGCAACCTGGCCACCGCCGAGATGCTGGTGCTGGGTCTGGACCGGGGCGACCTGGACTGGCGTGACATCGTCAACCCCAAGAACAAGCCCTTTACGGCTTGACAACCATCGACAAATCGCATACAATAAGGGATAACCGTGCAGACCTCGCAGGAGTAGCCTGTACACCGCCGCTGCAAGAGAGGTGCGCCATCGGCTGAAAGTGCACCGCGGCAAGGCACAGGTGAAGACAGCGAGTTAGCGGGGATGGAAACATCCACGGCGCGCTCCCCGTAACAGGAGCAAAAAGGGCCGCAAGGCCGAATTTGGGTGGCACCACGAAGTGTTTTACGCTCTCGTCCCAATGCAGGGACGGGAGCGTTTTTTCGTCCGCGCCGCCGACACAAACACAAAGGAGAACGCTATGCAGGCTGTTTTGGACTTCATCAACAACCACGTGCGGGACATCTTCATCCCGCTGACGGCGCTGGCGCTGCTGCGGGTCGGAATGTGCCTGGCGCAGCTGAAGCGCATGACGCACCTCCGGGAGAAAAAAGGTGCCTACCACGCCGTCCGGGGCCACTATGAGGAGCTGGGTGTCTGGTTCGGCGCGCTGGCGGGCCTGCTGCTGCCCGTCATTGTGCCGGGGCTGTGGTACGTAGGCCTGGCGCTGGCCATAGTCGGCGGTGTCATCGGCCAGCGCATCGGCGTGAAGAAGGGTCGGGCCCTGGATGATATCTACCGCGAGGTCGCCTGGGAGCTGAAGCACGAGGCGGAGGCCGAGGCCGCCCGCGAGGCCGCCGCCCACACGCTAACGTCCGGCGCGGAGGAGCTGCCGGAGACAAACGAGCAAAACGAAACCACCGAAGATAAAGGAGAGACGGAAAATGGCTGAGATGACCCCCCGGACCCTGTCCGGCTTTATGGAGCTGCTGCCCAAGCCGCAGCAGCAGATGGAGCGCATGATGGACATCCTGCGCCGCACCTATTCCCTGTACGGCTTCACCCCGCTGGACACCCCGGTGATCGAGGCGGCGGAGGTGCTGCTGGCCAAGGGCGGCGGCGAAACGGAGAAGCAGATCTACCGCTTCAACAAGGGCGACGCCGACCTGGCCCTGCGGTTTGACCTGACGGTGCCGCTGGCCAAGTATGTGGCCCTGCACTACAACGACCTGTCCTTCCCCTTCCGCCGCTACCAGATCGGCAAGGTCTACCGGGGCGAGCGCGCCCAGCGCGGCCGCTTCCGTGAGTTCTATCAGGCGGATATCGACGTGATCGGCGACGGCAAGCTGGACATCACCAACGAGGCCGAGATGCCCGCCATCATCTACCGTGCGTTCAGTGAGCTGGGGCTCAGGCGCTTCTGCATCCGGGTGAACAACCGCAAGATCCTCAACGGCTTTTATGCCATGCTGGGCCTGACCGACAAGGCCGGCGACATCATGCGTACCGTGGACAAGCTGGACAAGATCGGCGCAGAGAAGGTCCGTACCCTGCTGACCGACGAGGTGGGCGTGTCCGCCGAAAGCGCCGATGAGATCCTGAAATTCATCGCCATCACCGGCAGCAACGATCAGGTGCTCTCCGCCCTGGAGGGCTACGCCGGCCGGAACGAGACGTTTGACGAGGGCCTGGACCAGCTGAAAACCGTGGTGAAATACCTGTCCGCCTTCGGCGTGCCGGAGGAGAACTTTGCCGTGGACCTGACCATTGCCCGGGGCTTGGATTACTACACCGGCACCGTGTACGAGACGGCGCTGCTGGACCACCCGGAGATCGGCTCCGTCTGCTCCGGCGGCCGGTATGACAACCTGGCGGAATACTACACCGACAAGCAGCTGCCCGGCGTGGGCATCTCCATCGGCCTGACCCGGCTGTTCTACGTGCTGGGCGAGCAGGGAATGCTCAACGGCGATCTGCCCACCGCTCCGGCGGATGTGCTGATCCTGCCCATGACTGAGGATCTGTCCGCCGCCGTCACACTGGCCACAAAGCTGCGGGACGCCGGCGTGCGGACCCAGCTGTACACCGAGCAAAAAAAGTTCAAGGCCAAGATGAATTACGCCGACAAGACCGGCGTGCCCTATGTGGTGTTCCTGGGCGAGGACGAGGTGAAAAACAACGTCATCGCCTGCAAGGATATGACCAGCGGCGAGCAGACCACCCTAAACTTTGCCGCCACCCTGGCGCGGGTGCGCGACGGTCTGGCGGAGCGGAACAAGGGCAGGGTCATCGTGGAGAAATAAGCGCCTTACCCTACGGCGCAAAGCATTTCCGGCAGACGGGTGTAGGGGGCGGCGTTTTTGATAAACAATCCGTAATAATTCAATAAGGTTATACAAAACACAATCATAAATGGGAGGAAAACAACAATGATGCAGATGCGTACACATACCTGCAACGAGCTGCGCGCCAGCGATGCGGGCAAGTCCGTGAAGATCGTGGGCTGGATGGAGAATGTCCGCGAGGTAGGCGGCAGCCTGGCCTTCGTGGTGCTGCGTGACTTCTACGGCACCACCCAGGTAGTGGTGGAGGACGAGGCCGACCTGAAGGTCATCAAGGGCCTGAACAAGGAGTCCACCATCAGCGTGGAGGGCACCGTCCGCGAGCGCGCCAGCAAGAACCCCAAGCTGCCCACCGGCGAGATCGAGGTGGTCCCCACCAAGATCGAGGTGCTGGGCCGCTGCCGCTATAACGCCCTGCCCTTCGAGATCAACCGCAGCCGCGAGGCCGACGAGACCCAGCGGCTGAAGTACCGCTATCTGGACCTGCGTAACCCGGCGGTCAAGCAGAACATCATCCTGCGCTGCCAGGTGGTGGCCGCCCTGCGCGCCGCCATGATGGAGCACGGCTTCCTGGAGATCACCACCCCCATCCTGACCGCCAGCTCCCCCGAGGGCGCCCGCGACTATTTGGTACCCGCCCGCAAGCACCCCGGCAAGTTCTACGCCCTGCCTCAGGCGCCCCAGCAGTTCAAGCAGCTGCTGATGACCTCCGGCTTCGACCGCTATTTCCAGATCGCCCCCTGCTTCCGCGACGAGGACGCCCGCGGCGACCGCAGCCCCGGCGAGTTCTATCAGCTGGATATGGAGATGGCCTTCGCCACCCAGGACGATATCTTCGCCGTGCTGGAGGACGTGCTGCCCCCCATCTTCGCCAAGTTCGGCACCTACAACGTGGCCTCCTCCGCCCCCTTCCGCCGCATCCCCTACAACACCGCCATGGAGACCTACGGCTCCGATAAGCCCGATCTGCGTATCGACCTGACCTGCAAAAACGTCAGCGAGCTGTTCGTCGCCAGCGAGTTCGAGGCCTTCAAGGGCCAGACCGTAAAGATGGTGCCCATCAGCGACTGCGCCCTGACCCGCAAGCAGGTGGAGAAGCTGCTGACCGACTGCGAGGTCCAGTCCGGCAGCAAGGCCTACTGGTTCAAGGTGGACGAAAACGGCCAGCTGGCCGGCGGCATCGCCAAGTTCGTCGCCCCGGTGGAGGCCGAGCTGGGCAAGATCATCGACCTGAAGCCGGGCACCCTGGTGCTGGCAACCGCAGGCCAATACGCCACCAAGTCCGTGGGCGTGCTTATCAAGACCTTCGGCGCCGCCTGCGAAAACCACTTCGACAAGGAGCGCTATGAGTTCTGCTGGATCGTGGACTTCCCCATGTACGAGATCGGCGACGAGTCCGGCGAGCTGGAGTTCTGCCACAACCCGTTCTCCATGCCCAACGGCGGCATGGAGGTGCTGCTGAAGGCCGAGCGCGGCGAGATCGACCCGCTGGACATCTACGCCAACCAGTACGACCTGGTGTGTAACGGCGTGGAGCTCAGCTCCGGCGCCGTCCGTAACCACGACCCGGAGATCATGATCAAGGCCTTCGAGCTGGTGCGCCTGGGCGAGGAGGACGTGAAAAAGAAGTTCCCCGCCATGTACAACGCCTTCTGCTACGGTGCGCCTCCCCACGCGGGTATCGCCCCGGGCGTGGACCGCATGGTCATGCTGCTGGCGGGCGAAAGCTCCATCCGCGAGATCATCCCCTTCCCCATGAACAAGAACGCCCAGGACATCATGATGGGCGCGCCGTCCACCGTGGAGCAGAAGCAGCTGGATGAGCTGCACATCGCCATCGTGGGCGAGGTGGAGAAGGACGACTGATGGAGACCGTCAAGCTCTACTACGAAAACGCCTTTCTGCAGGACTTCACCGCCGTGGTGGAGTCCTGCGGGGCTGTGAAGGGCGGCTTTGCGGTGGTGCTCGACCGCACGGCCTTCTATCCCGAGGGCGGCGGACAGCCCGCCGACCACGGCACGCTGGGGGATGCCCGCGTGCTGGACGTCCATGAGAAGGACGGCATCGTCACCCACCTGTGCGACCGGGCGCTGCCCGAGGGCGCGGAGGTCAGCGGCCATATCGACTGGGCGCGCCGCTTCGACCATATGCAGCAGCACTCCGGCGAGCACATCGTCTCCGGCATGCTGTGCAGCGCCTTCCACTGCGACAACGTGGGCTTCCACCTGGGCGCGGACACCGTGACCATCGACTACAACGCCGACATCAGCTGGGAGCAGGTGCAGGACATCGAACGCCGCGCCAACCGGTACATCTGGGAAAACCACCCCATCCACATCTGGTATCCCTCCCCGGAGGAGCTAGCCGCCCTGCCCTACCGCAGCAAAAAAGCCCTGGAGGGGCCTGTGCGCCTTACGGAGTTCCCCGGCGCGGACCTGTGTGCCTGCTGCGGCACCCATGTGGAGCGCAGCGGCCAGGTGGGCCTGGTGAAGTTCGTGGGCTGGCAGAAATTCCGGGACGGCGTGCGGCTGGAGCTGCTGTGCGGCCAGCGAGCGCTGGACCATCTCTCCGCCTGCTGGGAACAATCGCGGCAGATCGGGCAGGCGCTGTCGGTAAAGCCGGAGGCGTCCTTTGCCGCCGTGGAGCGGATGCAGTCCGAGCTGCTGGCCGCCAGGGAACGCGCCGCCGGATTGGAAGCGCAGGTCTTCACCCACACAGCGGCGGAATACGCCGGCAAGGGCGACACCGTGCTCATCACCGCGCCGCTGGAGGGCGACGGTGTCCGCCGCCTGTGCGACGCCGTGGCCCAGACGTGCGGCGGCCGCTGCGCCGTGTTCTCCGGAACAGACGGCACGTACCGGTACGCGCTCATCCATGCCGGGCAGGATATCCGGCCGCTGGTGAAGGACATGAACGACGCGCTCCATGGCCGCGGCGGCGGCCGCGACGGCTTCGCCCAGGGCAGCGCCGCCTGCACGGCGGAGGAGATCCGGGCCTTTTTCTCCCGCCGGTAAACTGCTTCGCTGCGCGAAATAATTTTGCGTTATTTCAACAAAAAACACCCCCGAAATGTGCAGAAAAAGCGCATTTCGGGGATTTCCTTTTATGGATATACATGATACAATAAGAGACACTGAATATTTCGCACAGAAAAGAGTGATACCTTGCCCGAAGAAAACAAGCTGGGCGTCATGCCCATTTCCAAGCTGATCTGGAATATGTCCCTGCCCATCATCGCGTCCATGCTGGTGCAGGCGCTGTACAACATTGTGGACAGCGTGTTCGTCAGCCGTGTCAGCGAGCAGGCGCTCACCGCCGTTTCGCTGGCCTTTCCCGCCCAGAACCTGATGATCGGTCTGGCCACCGGCACCGCCGTAGGCGTCAACGCCCTGATGGGCCGGGCGCTGGGTGCCGGACAGCGTGAACGCGCCGACAAGGTCGCCAACCACGGCATACTGCTGGCGCTGGTGGGGTTTGTCATCTCCGCCCTTTTGGGTGCCACCTGCTCCGACCTGTTCTTCCGTTCCCAGACCCAGATAGAGAACATCATCCGCATGGGCAACGACTACCTGCGGGTGGTGACCATCGGCTCGCTGGGTATGTTCTGCCAGATCATGTACGAACGGCTGCTCCAGGGCACGGGGCGGTCTATCCTCAGCATGTACACCCAGGGTCTGGGCGCCATCATCAATATCATTCTGGACCCCATCTTCATCTTTACCCTGAACATGGGCGTTACCGGCGCTGCCGTGGCCACCATCATCGGCCAGTTCTGTGGCTGCGCCCTGGCCATATACTTCAACCACAAGAAGAATACCGACATCACCCTGTCCATCAAGGGCTTCCGCCCGGACTTCCGGCTCATCGGCGAGATCTACGCCATCGGCCTGCCCAGCGTCATTATGATCGCCATCGGCTCGGTGATGACGTTCCTGATGAACAAGATACTCATCACCTACCATGCCGCCCACGAGACGGCGGCCACCGCCTTCGGCGCGTACTTCAAGCTGAACTCCTTTATCTTCATGCCCGTCTTCGGCATGAACAACGGCGTGGTGCCCATCGTCGCCTATAACTACGGCGCCCGGAACCGCAAACGCATGGTGGAGACCATCAAGCGCGGCGCGCTGTACGCCTCCATCATCATGGTCTTCGGCACCGTCCTCTTCTGGGTCATCCCCGGCCCTCTGCTGAAGATATTTGACGCCACCGACACCATGCTCTCCGTGGGCATACCCGCCCTGCGGATCATCTCCATCAGCTTCTGCATGGCCGGCGCGTGCATCGCCCTGGGCGCCTCCTTCCAGGCGCTGGGCAGATCCCTGTACTCCATGATCACCTCCATCGTCCGCCAGCTGGTGTTCCTGATCCCCATCGCCTACGTGCTGGCCCGGTACGGCGCCTCCGTGGGCAACAGCGACCTGGTGTGGTGGAGCTACCCCATCGCGGAGGTATTCTCCCTGACGCTGACGCTGTTCTTCTTCCGCCATCTGTACAAGACCGTCATCGCCCAGCTGCCCGAGGGCCGCGAATAAGAAAAGCGGAACTAAACCCCGCCGCGCTCCGTCTTAGTGGATAGAGGGCGGGCCCATCGCCTTCCCCGCCCCCGGGCGGCGTATATACACAAACAAATAGAGACAGAAAAGGAGGCACGACCCCCATGAAGAAGTTTTTGGCATTTATCCTGGCCCTGGCCTGCGCCCTGTCGCTGATGGCCTGCGGCAAAAAGAACAACGACGACAAGCCCGACCCCGATCCCGCGCCGGACCCCCAGCCCACCGTCATCACCGCCGAATTTACCCACGGCTATGTAGACATGGCGCTGGACCTGCCTGAGGGCTGGAGCTGGGAGCAGGTGTCCGACAACGGCACCGACAAGACCGAGGGCATCCGCTTCTACAAGACCGATGACCCCACCGTCAGCTACACGCTGCTGTGCTGGACGGGAGGCTACGGCATCTGCGGCACCGGCGTCACCAGTGAGGAGATCACCCTTGCCAACGGCATGAAGGTCTGGCAGCACACGGAGGAGGACACGGAAAAGGGCACCATGGTCATGGCGGACATCTTTTTTGAGGACGTACCGGGCAGCTATGTGGCTTCCCCCTCCGAGACCATGACCACCGAGGTGTGGAACGCCAACCGCGATGCGCTGCTGTCCATTCTGGGCACCGCTCAGATCGGCCGCAAGAGCGTCAGCCAGCAGGCCGCCATCGACGCGGCCAAGGCGCAGTACACCGGCGCGTACGATCAGGTGTACGCCACCTATGACGTCACCTCCGGCGCGTGGACGGTGAGCTTCAGCAAGAGCGCCGCCGGCGCAAAGACCGACCGTCTGGTGGTGGACGCCGCCGGAAAGGTCATGGCCGCCGGAAAGTAACCGAAAACCGCCGAAAACCGCCGCAGCTGCGGCGGTTTTTGCTTTGCGTGCTTGACAACCACCCCGAAACGTGCTATTCTCTTCCTGATACAGGCGATGACGGGCGTGGCGGCCCTGAGCCGCGGGAGGAAATGCCCGCCGGAAGCCCCGTTACCGGCAGAAGAGTGTGGAAGTATCCAAATTCAGGTGGAACCACGGACTATGTTTAGTTCGCCCTGAGCCTTACCGGCTCAGGGCGTTTTTTTGTTGCCAAAACACTTCATATAGGAGGAACCTCACCATGAAAAACACCGAAAAAACGATGGACAAGATCGTCGCCCTCTGCAAAAACCGCGGCATCATCTTCGCCGGCAGCGAGATCTACGGCGGCCTGGCCAACACCTGGGACTACGGTCCCCTGGGCGTGGAGCTGAAGAACAACATCAAGAAGGCCTGGTGGAAGAAATTTGTCCAGGAGAACCCCTACAACGTGGGGCAGGACGCCGCCATCCTCATGAACCCCCAGACCTGGGTGGCCAGCGGCCATCTGGCCGGCTTCTCCGATCCCCTGATGGACTGCAAGGAGTGCAAGGAGCGCTTCCGCGCCGACAAACTCATCGAGGACTGGTGCCACGAGAACGGCTTTGAGCTCAGCAAGCCCATCGACGCCTTCTCCCAGCAGGAGATGAAGGACTTTGTGGAGGAGCACAACCTCCCCTGCCCCTCCTGCGGCAAGCACAACTTCACCGATATCCGCCAGTTCAACCTGATGTTCAAGACGTTCCAGGGCGTCACCGAGGATGCCAAGAACACCGTCTATCTCCGTCCTGAGACGGCCCAGGGCATCTTCACCAACTTTGTGAACACCCAGCGCACCACCCGCCGCAAGCTGCCCTTCGGCGTCTGCCAGATCGGCAAGTCCTTCCGCAACGAGATCACCCCGGGCAACTTCATCTTCCGCGTCCGTGAGTTCGAGCAGATGGAGCTGGAGTTCTTCTGCAAGCCCGGCACCGACCTGGAGTGGTTCAACTACTGGCGCACCTTCTGCCACAACTGGCTGCTGGGCATCGGATTGAAGGACGAGAACCTGCGCCTGCGTGACCACGACCCCGAGGAGCTGTGCTTCTACTCCAAGGCCACCACGGACTTCGAGTTCCTGTTCCCCTTCGGCTGGGGCGAGCTGTGGGGCGTGGCCGACCGTACCGACTACGACCTGACCCAGCACCAGACCGTGTCCGGCAAGGACCTGACCTACTTCGACCCCGAGACCAACGAGCGCTACATCCCCTATGTGGTCGAGCCGTCCCTGGGCGTGGAGCGCAGCGTCCTGGCCGTGCTGGTGGACGCCTACGACGAGGAGGTCGTGGACGCGGAGAAGAACGACGTCCGCGTGGTGCTGCACCTGCACCCGGCCCTGGCGCCCTACAAGGCCGCCATCCTGCCCCTGAGCAAGAAGCTCTCCGAGCCCGCCCGCAAGATCTACGAGGACCTGTCCAAGGAGTGGATGCTGGACTTCGACGAGACCGGCTCCATCGGCAAGCGCTACCGCCGCGAGGACGAGGTGGGCACTCCCTTCTGCATCACCGTGGACTTCGACACCGTGGGCGATGCCGAGCACGCCGGCGACAACTGCGTCACCGTCCGCGAGCGCGACACCATGGAGCAGGTGCGTATCCCCATCAGTGAGCTGAAGGCCTATCTGGCCGAGAAGCTGGCCTATTAAGCGTAAAAAAAGAAAGCCCCGCGGGGCTTTCTTTTTTTGCTCACATATCCACGATCTGCAATTCGCTCTCGTCCACCTTCTGCATGTCCTTCTTGTTCATCATGTCGTACATACAGGGCACCACGAACAGCGTCATCAGCGTGGCGTACAGCAGTCCGCCGATACAGACCACGGCGATGGGCTGCATCAGCGCCGTGCCGGCGTTTTTCGCCGTGGCGGTGACGATCAGGCCCAAAATCGTGGTCAGACTGGTCATCAGGATCGGCCGCAGGCGGGTCACGCCCGCGTCGATGATCGCCTCCCGGCGCTCCATGCCGGACAGCCGCTGCTGGTTGATGTAATCCACCAGCACGATACCGTTGTTGACGATGATGCCCACCAGCATCACAAAGCCGATCAGGCTGATGACAGATACCTCGATCCCCGCGATCAGCAGGGCCAGGAAGCCGCCGGTAAAGGCCAGCGGGATGGTAAACATGACGATGAACGGGGATTTCAGCGACTGGAACTGTGCCACCATGATGAAGTACACCAGCACCACGCCCAGCAGCAGCATCAGCAGCAGCTGGCTCATGGCCTCCATGATCTGCTCGTTCTCTCCGTTGAATTCCGCGGTGACGCCCTCCGGCAGCGTCAGACCGCTGACGGCCTGCTGCGCCGCGGAGGTCACGTGGGTGACGTTGTAGCCATCGGCGATGGCGGCGGTCACGGTAACGCACCGGCGCTGCTGGTCACGGGAGATGGTGTTCATGGACACCGTCTCCGTCACGGTGGCCACATCTCCCAGCTTGAAGGTCTTGTCCTCCTCGCTGTCCCCGGTCAGCTGCCCCGCGGCGCTGCTGCCGGTCATGCCTGAGGCGCTGCCAGTCATGGCGGAGGACGCGCTGCTCTCCGCCGACAACTCCAGCTCCAGCAGGTTCTCCCGCTTGAGGACGCTGCCCTCCGCCGCGTCCACGGTCAGGTCCATGTCCTCGCTGTCCAGCGTCACATCCGATACGCTGGCGCTGCTCTGCAGCGCCGCGGCGATCTGCATATACACCTGGGCCACGGTCAGACCCTTCTCCGCCGCCGCCTTCCGGTCGATGGTCACCTGCAGCGCCGGGGCCGAGGCGTCCAGCCCGTCGCTGACCTCGCTGACGCCCTCCACCTGCTCCAGCCGCCGGGCGATGGTTCGGGCGCTGCTCTGCAGGTCCGTCATATCGCTGCCGAACACCTGCAGCGACACGCCGCTGCCGGTCATATAGCTCATCATACCGCTCATCACGCCGCTGGCCGTCACCTCACAGGGCAGGTCGGCACACAGCGTCTCGATCTCCTTCCCCGCCACAGAGCCGAAGGTCCCCTCCGGCATGGTGATGTAGCCCTCCACGTCATAGCTGCCGCCGGAGGCGCCGCCCATGGCACCGCCCATGTTCAGGCCGCCCATGGTGCCGCCGCCCATCATAAAGCCGGCATCCTGCACGTCGTCCACAGTCATCACCCGCTCCAGCACCTCGTCGGCCAGCCGTACCGCCTCCTCGCGAGAGGTGTCCTCCGGCATGGTGATGGTCAGGGACAGGTTGTTCATATCCATCTCCGGCATAAAGGTAAAGCCGCGGCGCAGGCACGCGCCGGCACTGGTCACCAGCAGCACCAGCGACAGCAGCAGCACGCCGGCCTTGTGGTCCAGCGAAAAAGCGATGGCCTTCCGATAGGCGGGATAGACCTTGTCCAGCAGGCCCGGCTTCTGCACCATGGGCCGGCGCAGCATCCCGCTGGCCATCGCCGGCACCAGTGTCAGCGCCACCAGCAGGCTGGCCAGCAACGAGTAGGTGATGGTCAGCGCCAGATCGGTGAACAGCTGGCGGGTCAGGCCCTCTACGAACACGATGGGTGCGAACACGCACACGGTGGTCAGGGTAGAGGCCGTCACCGCGCCCAGCACCTGGCCCGCGCCGGACACCGCCGCCTGAATGATGGTGGCGCCCTTGGCCCGCAGGCGGTAGATATTCTCAATGACCACCACGGAGTTATCCACCAGCATACCCACCGCCACGGCCAGACCGCTCAGGGAGATCATGTTGATGGTCACGCCGGTGAAGTACATAAGTACGATGGCAAAGATCACGCTGACGGGGATAGACACCAGCGTGATGACCGTTGGCCGCCAATCCCGCAGGAACAGGTACAGAATGACCACGGAGAACAGCGCGCCCCACAGCAGCGACGAGGTGATGGTCTCCACGATCAGGTAGATATAGTCGCCCTGGTCCATCAGCGGCGCGAAGGACAATCCCTCGTACTGGCCCTCCAGCTCCTCGAACCGTGCGCTGATGTTATTGGACACCTCCGCCGTGGCGTAGTTGGACTGCTTGGTAAAGGTGATGAGAATGCCGTTGTCGCCGTTGACCTTGGTGTACAGCTCCCCGGCGTTGTCCGTGACCACCACGGTGGCGATGTCGCCCAGTGTCACCGGCTCGATGCCGTCCATGCCCAGGTCCAGCAGCACCATATCCTCCAGCTCCTGGCGGGAGGACACGTTCTCGCCCACGGATACCATGTATTTCACGCCGCTGTCGTCCTCAATGTACCCGGCAGGCATGGCGAAATTCTGTGCCGTCAGCAGCTGGCTGACGGCGGAGATGGACAGCATACCGCCCACGTCCGTCTGGTCGGCGATGGACTTGTACGCCTCGTTGATCTGGTCCATGCCGGCCTCGATCTGGGTCATGGCCTCATCCAGCTGTATCTGCGCCTCCGTCAGCTGGGTAATGCCGTCGATCAGGGAGAGCGTCAGGTCATAGACCTCACTGGTGACCTCCCGCTTCAGCTCGCCGCTTTCCAGATCCTGCATCAGCTTATCCAGCGTCGCGTTCAGCCGTTCCAGCGTCTTTTTCAGCTGCTCCAGCTCCTCCTTCCCGGGCACGGTGATGGGCGGCTTACCGGGATCCGGATCCGGGTCTGGCTTCGGGATCTGGCCCCGGGCCTCCTTCAGATATTCGTACAGCTTATCCACCGCCGCGCCCGCCTTGGCCGCCGCGCCGGCGGCAATGGCCTCCTTGGCCTCATCCAGCTGTGCCTGCCCCTTTTCCACCTGGTCCTTGGCCTTCTGCAGATCCAGCTTCGTCTTGTTCAGTTCGGTACGCACCGCATCCGCCAGCTTCTCCGACAGGGCGTCCAGCTTGGCCTCGTCCAGGATCACATGGGCCTCCCGGGTCACGGCGCCGCTGACCGAAATGCTGGCCACACCGGACACGCCCTCCAGCTTGGGGGACAGCTCTCCGGTGACGAAATCGCTGAGCGCGTACACGTCCATGTCCTCCCGGGACACGGCGGCCACCATCACCGGCAGCATGGAGGGATTGATCTTCAGCACATAGGGGGCGGAAACGGTGTCGTCCCAACTGCCCTGCAATACGGAGATCTTCTGCTGGATGTCCACACTGATGGTATCCATATTGGCGCCGTCCTCGAACTCCAGTATGACCATGGATACGCTGTCCTGGCTGGTGGAGGTGACGGTCTTGATCTTATCCAGCGTAGCCATGGACTGCTCCACCGGCCTGGTGATGGACTGTTCAATGGACTCCGGGCTGGCGCCGGGATCAGAAGTGACGATGATGACATAGGGAAAGTCCATGTTGGGCAGCAGATCCGGTGTCATTTTCAGATACGCCACCACGCCCAGCACGATAATGCCCAGCACCGTCACAAAGATCGTCAGCGGTTTTTTCACGCTGAAGCCGGCCATATCCGTCCCTCCTTCTTCCGCCTGCAGCGCCCACGCACCCAGGGTAAAACTGTAATAATGTGTAAGTGTACCATCCCCGCCGCCGACTTGCAAGCGGGACGGCGCAGAATTCACGAAAGCGTTACAAATACAGGGTTTTTTCAGAAAAATAGTTCGGCGTTCGTAGTATTCTTTGCGCCGTCTTTACGCGTCCGGACGATGAAAAACGCGGACGCACCTGCGTCCGCGTTTTTCGCAAATAAGAAAGAGAAAAGGGAAGAAAACAGCAAAATCAGCCGGTGCCCCGTTACAGCAGCGTGCACAGCAGGCGCAGCTCGGCGGCCAGCCACACCGGCATCAGCATGGCGGTGACACGGCACACGGGGTTGATGTTCCCCGTCAGCAGGCACACCAGCGTGAACGCCAGAATAACCGCGATCACAACAGCGGCGATCGCCTTTGCCGGGGAAGTCTTGGTTTTCGTGTTTGTCATAGGGAACAACTCCTTTCTGTATTGTGGCCAAATCATACCACAAAGGTTGGTGCTTGTAAAATTGATTATTCTACAGTATAATATAGGCATAAACTATAATTTGGAGAGCCGCCTATGACCAACCAGGACATCGAGACCTTTTTCGCCGTGCTGGACCACGGCACCATGACCGCCGCCGCCGAGGCGCTGTACATTACCCAGCCGTCCCTGTCCGCCCGGCTGAAGGCACTGGAGGACCAGGTGGGCGCGCCTCTGTTCCACCGTGGCAAGGGCCAGCGCCGCATCACCCTGACGGATGCGGGCCAGCACTTCCTGCCTCTGGCCCGCCGGTGGCAGAACCTGCTCTCGGAGACGCAGACCTTCGCCGCCGCGGAAAAGCGTGAGTTTCTCCACGTCATCGCCGCCTACACCGCCAACCAGTACATTCTGCCCCCGGTGTACCAGCGGTTTCTGGAGCGTGAGCTGCCGGTGAACCTGTGGGTGGAGTCCATGCGGACGGACCAGGCGGTGTCCGCCGTAGCCCGGGGCGACGCGGACATGGCCATCGTGGACGGCGCATTGCACTACGATCTGCAGATCGAAGCCAAACCCCTGTTCCGCGAGGGCTTCTTCCTGGTAGTGCCCAAAACGGTGGCACTGACGGAACCGGTAGAGGCCACCACCATGCACGTGCAGGACGAGATACTCATCTACGGCCAGCCGGAGATACTGCAATGGCACGACTACTGGTACGGCGTGGATGCCCGCCCCCTGCTGTACACCGACACGCCCCAGCTGGCCGAGACCCTGCCCGCCTGCGGCAAGCGCTGGAGCATCATCCCCGCCGGCGCCACCGAGCCCTATCTGCGGATGTTCAGCAACGTGCAGGTGCTGCGCCTGGCCCACCCGCCGGCGGAGCGCACCTTCTACCTGGTCACACCCAAGGGCCGCGCCCTCTCCGCCGCTGCGGAGACACTGCTGGAGGACCTGCGGGTGCAGATACAGGATCTGGAGGGCATCACCTGGTATTGAGCAGCGAAAGAGACACACCCTTCGGTGTGTCTCTTTCTGTCGTTTTGTGTCGAATACCGTCCTATCCCCGCCGCAGCTGGCCCCGGATCAGCCGCGTCACCGCGTCTGCCAGCCACCCGATGGCCGGCAGGCGCTCCATGGCCTGTCCGTAGATGCGCCGGGCGTCCGGCACCTCCCGGTCGCTTCCGGTGAACAGACACACCGGCAGCACGCCCCGCAGCCGCAGGGCCGCGGCCTCCGCCGCCGTGTCGTCCACACCGCGCTTCCCGGTGTAGGCCCACCCGCCCAGGCCGTTGGGTATCCGCTGGTCGTCGTTGGGGCTGGCGTCCGAGAGCACCAGCAGCAGCGACTGCTCGCTGCGCCGCTGCCGCAGCAGCCAGCCCATGGCCCGCAGGGCCAGCCCGTCCCGGTTCCACCCCGCGGCCACATAGTCGAATACCCCCTCGTTCTGCTCCGGATGGTCATAGTCCCGCAGCACCCGCAGCACCGTGCAGCCGCTGACGGAGCAGAACGCCGTCACCCGCACGGGGATGCGGCACCGGCTCAGGCTCTCTGCGATGAGATACGCCTGTGTGGCCAGCTTCTCCTGCTGCCGGTTCTGCGAGGCCGAGCCGTCCAGCAGCAGGTCCACGGACAGCTCTCCCGGCTCCTGCGGCGACCGGCGGGAAAACACCCGCTCGTCCCCCAGCGCCCCGGCGCGCCAGGCCAGCTCCGGCCGCAGCCTCCCGGCGCGGCCCGTACCGCCCTCGTCCTCCGCCCGCAGCAGGAGCGTGTTCTGCAGCTTCTGCGTCAGCTGTGCGATGGCCAGCTTGTTTTCCACCAGATGCTCCTGATAATACGCCCGGTTCTTCTCCCGCTGCTGCCGGAAGTGGGCCGCGTCCCAGGCCGCCTCCGGCGCGGGCGCGCGGCCCACCGGTTCGCCGCGGGTAAAGTGCAGCCGGCAGTTCTTGTGCACGCCGGTGCACAGGGTGCGCTCCGCCTCACTGAGCTGCCCCGGCGTCAGCATGGACGCGCCGAAGCAGTCCTCCACATACCGCCGCAGGATCGGCTCCGGCGTCCGGCCCTGCAAAAAGCTGAACAGCGTCTGCTTCTGCAAGCCGCCGCTGCCGCCGGGCGCGTCATGTGACAGCGCCCGCAGGGCGTTGGGCCGCACAAAGTGCACACCGCCGCTTTTGTCCCGCTTTCGGCCTACCCACGCCGCCCACTGGCGGTCGTCGGCGGCCCGGCGGGCGCGGCGGAACCAGGTGTACAGCACGCGCTCCGTCCGCTGGATCAGCTGCGCCTCCGTGCTGTCCCCCGGCGCGGCCAGCTCGTCCAGCAGCGGCGACAGGGCCGGGTCCTCCGGCTGTTCCAGCACGCGGCAGGCCCAGGCCCGGCGCACGGCGTCCCCGTTCATGCCCTCGGCCACCGGCGTCTGCGCCAGCAGCCGGCGGGCATAGTCCCGCCGCAGCGCCGGCAGCAGCGGCCGTTCCGCCGCGCCGCGGGCGAACACCGCCCCCTCCAGCACCAGAAAGAATATGTCCGTGTACAGTGCCTCCTGCGCCGACCGGTGAAACTCGTTCAGCAGCGGCCGGAACCGGTCAAAGTCGTAATACCGGCAGGCCAGGCCCAGCACCGTGTTGCCGTACAGCTCGGCATCCCCCGCCCGGTCGAAAGTCAGCAGCTCCGGCTTGCGGGCATAGTCCCCCCAGCCGTTCCACACCTGATTTTCCGCCCGGCGCGTCTCTCTGTCCTGTCTGTCCATATCAGTCGAACAGCTTGTCCCGGGTGGCGTCCTTGGGCAGGCGCGCCCACACCGCGTCCGCCACCAGCTGGCGCTCAAAGGGCTCAAAGGCCTTGTTGATGATGCCCAGGGCCAGCGCCTGCCCGGAGGGTATCCCCTTCTCGATCAGGTGCAGTGCCGCCAGCAGTCCCCGCAGGTCCAGCGCCTTGGTGGATATCTCACCGCTGTCGCACTTGGTCCGCAGGTCCCGGAACAGCGCCGTCAGCTGCTCGGCCCACTCCCGCTTCAGGGTGGGGAAGCTGCGGCGCAGCAGCTTCTGCAAATTCTCGTCGGAGATCACCGGCATATCCACCACCACGAACCGGCTCACCAGCGCCTCGTTCAGCTCACGGGTGCCGGCGTAGCCGTAGTTCATGGTGCCGATGAACCGCGCCGCGTCGTCCAGCTGTATGCGCTCATACCCCGGCACATCGATGACGCGCCGGTGGTCCAGCGTGGCGTGCAGCACGGCCAGCGCCTCGTTCTTTGCCATGTTCACCTCGTCCAGCACGCCGAAGCCGCCCAGCCGCGCGCAGGCGCACACCGGTCCCTCCCGGAACACCACCTGCCCGTCCTTCAGCGTGTCCGCGCCGATCAGGGCCGCCGCGTCCACGTTCACATACATGGACACGTCCCACACCGGCCGTCCGAACAGCGCCGCCAGGTCCTCCGCCAGCACGTTCTTGCCGGTGGCCTTCGGCCCCGCCAGCAGCAGGTGCTCGCCGCACAGCAGCGCCGCCGCCGCGCTCTCCCATACCTCCCTGCCGTAGTAGAGATACTTCGGCACGGGCACGCGCTCCTGCGCCTCCGGCGTCAGGGGGTGGGCCTCCCGAAAGCGGCGTACCTCGTCCAGCAGGCCGCTGTCCACGCCCTCGTCCCGCAATTCCTTCCAGATATCCATAGACTCGCCTCATTTCATCTCCGGATGATGCCAAATTATACTCCCGCCGCCCGCTAAGTGTCCGTTAAGGATGTGCGGTCCGTTCCCTTTGTCATATCCGCCCGCGTTCCGCCATATAGATAGAGCACAACGGCATGGGAGTGTTGCGTTATGCGAGACGATCTGGAACAGCGGGCCAAAGAGCTGGCCCTGTACATGATAGAGAACCGGACCACCGTCCGCGCCGCCGCCAAGAAGTTCGGCGTCAGCAAATCCACCGTACACAAGGACCTGTCCGAGCGTCTGGCCATGTGCGACCGGGCGCTGTACACACAGGTAAAGGCCATACTGGACGAAAACCGTTCCCAGCGGCACATTCGCGGCGGAATGGCCACCCGGCGCAAGTATAAGGGGATATGAAAAAAGGGACGGCGCCGCCGTCCCTTTTCCCATACAAACCAAAACGGACACCCTTGCGGATGTCCGTTGCGTTTGGTCATTAGCCAATGTTGTTCAGCTTCAGCGTCAGCGCGCTCTTCTTGTGGGCCGCGTTGTTCTTGTGCAGCAGACCCTTTGCAGCAGCCTTGTCGATCGCCTTGACCGCCACCTTGTAAGTGCCCTCGGCCTCGGTGCGATTGCCTTCAACGGCAGCAGCCTCGAACTTCTTGATAGCAGTCTTCAGTGCGGACTTATTGGCTTTGTTGCGAGCATTTCTCGTCTCTGCCACCAGAACACGCTTCTTAGCAGACTTGATATTCGGCAAACCAAACACCTCCCCGACTTGAATTTTTTGTGCAGCGAAAATATACACTTCCACGCAGGATGATATTTTAGCATCTTTGCCTGAAAAATGCAAGACTTTTTTGCAATTTCCGCGGCAGTTTTTGTATAAAAGCGATTTCACCGGCCATGCTACCCAAAAGCCACAATATTTTGTGTTCAGAAGGGAGCGTTGACCACTACTATGAACCTCTCGCGTACCGATCTGGCCGTGGAAACAGCGGAGGCGCTGCCCACCGGCCAAGATATGTTTGCCCCCGGCACCGGCGTCACCAAGTCCGAATGCCTGCTGTGCGGCTGTCCCGTCACCCGCATCCATGTCCATACCCCGGCGGGCGCCCGGGCCATCGGCAAGCCCGAGGGCCGCTATATCACCATCGACCTGCGCCCCGCCCTGTCCCGTCAGGAGGCGCTGACTGGCCGGGCCGCCCTCTGTCTGTGCCGCGAGCTCCGCGCCCTGCTGCCGCCGCCATCGGACGGCCCCGCCCTGGTGGTGGGCCTGGGCAACGACGCCATGACCCCCGACGCCGTGGGGGCGGCGGCGCTGGATCACCTGCTGGTCACGCGGCACATGGTCCGTTCCATGCCCCGGCAGTTCGGCGCGCTGACGCCGGTGGCGGCCCTGGCCACCGGCGTGCTGGCCCGCACGGGGGTGGAGACGCTGGAGCTGATCCGCGGCGCGGCGGACCGCCTGCACCCCTCGGTGGTCATCGCCATCGACGCGCTGGCCGCCCGCAGCCGTCACCGGCTGTGCGCCACCGTGCAGCTGGGGGACACGGGCCTGATCCCCGGCAGCGGCGTAGGCAATCACCGCAAGGCGGTCAACGCCCGGACGCTTGGCGTGCCGGTCATCGCCCTGGGCGTCCCCACGGTCATCGACGGCGCGGCCCTCTGCGGCGGCGAGGACGCCCCGCCCTCCGGACTGTTCGTCACGCCCCAGGACATCGACCGCCGCGTCCGTGAGCTGGGCCGGCTCATCGGCTATGGCGTCACCCTGGCACTCCAGCCCGGCCTGACGCCGGAGGATGCAGCAGCCCTGCTGGGATAGCCCTTGCAAAATCCTCCCCGACGCGGTACAATAGGACATCAAAACTTCGGAACGGGAGGTATCGCACATGGAATTCAACCCCCAGATACAGCTGGCCGGCCTGCTGGAGTGGATGGCCGAGCAGATGAATGCCTGCCACGGCAAGACCGCCGTCATCGGCATCTCCGGCGGCAAGGACAGCTCCACCGTGGCCGCCCTGGCCGTGGCCGCCTATGGCCGCGAAAACGTCCTCGGCGTCCTCATGCCCGACGGCGTCCAGCCGGACATCGACTACTCCCAGGCACTGGTGGAGCACCTGGACCTGCCCCACACCACCATCAACATCCACGACGCCGTTCAGGGCGTGCTGAACGAGATGGAGAAGGCGGGCCTGACCCCCAGCCGCCAGACAAAGGTCAATCTGCCCAGCCGCGTCCGCATGGCCACCCTGTACGCCGTGGCCCAGTCCGTAGAGGGCGGCATCGTCATCAACACCAGCAACCTCAGCGAGGACTGGGTGGGCTACTGCACCATCTACGGCGACAGCGCCGGCGCCTTCTCCCCCCTGGGGATGTACACCACCGAGGAGGTCGTCGCTCTGGGCCGCCAGTTGGGCCTGCCGGAGAAGTTCCTCATCAAGCCGCCGTCCGACGGCCTCACCGGCCTGACCGACGAGGACAATCTGGGCTTCCCCTATCACGCGGTGAACGAGTACGTCCGCCGCGGCGTGGTGGACCCGGCCATCAAGGAGCGCATCGACGCCCTGCACCGGGCCAGCCGCTTCAAATTCCAGACCCTGCCGGTCTACCACAACGGCCTGCCCATGGCGCTGACCGACGAGACCGATTATTATAACTGAGCCCCGTTTCCTTTTGTGCGTCTTTTTTCTCTCCGCCTTTTGAGAATACATGGCTCCGGAGCCTTCGGGAACACAAAGGCAAACCGTGACTGACGCAAACGTATACAAAAGAGCGCATAAGCAGCACATGCAGAGGACAACCAGGTAAACGCTGCGTAAACCAAAAAGCAAGCAAACATACGTTGCCGAAAGCGAAAAAAAAGCAGAAACACCCCGGCCCAATGGCCGGGGTGTTTCCGTGTGTTTGTGTTAGGAGAGAGAGAAAATCACATCAGGAAGTGTTGTTCCTTTGGATGATGCTATAATACCCTCTAATTTTGGCCGAATCTTGAAGCGGCCATGAACAATTTGTGAATTCTGCCTTTTACACCGCGTTTTTTCCACAGCAGGCAGCGCATTTCACTGGAATTTTCTGCTCTCGGCCACAGCCATCTGGTCGCAGCGGTTGTTTTTTTCGTTCTCCGCGTGGCCCTTCACCCAGTGGCAGCGCACCTCGTGGATATCGGTCAGCGCCAGCAGCTGCTCCCACAGGTCCGGGTTCAGCGCCGGCTTTTTGTCGCTCTTCACCCAGCCCCGCTGCTGCCAGCTTCTGGCCCAGCCCTTTTCCAGCGCGTCGATGACGTACTTGCTGTCGCTGTACAGCTCCACCACGCACGGCTCCTTCAAAAGCCGCAGCGCCTCGATGACGGCGGTCAGCTCCATGCGGTTGTTGGTGGTCTGGGCCGCGCCGCCGGAGAGCTCCTTCTCCGCACCCTTATAGCTGAGTATCGCCCCCCAGCCGCCCGGGCCGGGATTGCCGGAGCAGGCTCCGTCGGTGTAGATCGTAACGGTTCTCATATATCCTTCCTTCACTCCACCCCAACGACCCGCACGGTCCCGTCCTGCACGGTAAAGCGCACGTTCTTTCCTGCGTAAGCCATGCCGTACACGCGGTCGGGGTCGTCCTGATACCGGGGCCGCGGGTCGGCGGCCAGGGCGCTCAGCAGCCCGTGGCGCTGTCCGCTGTCAAACTGCGCCAGCAGCTCCGGGGGAAAGTCCACCGTCAGCACCGCGCCGGCATCGCCGCCGGTAAAGCCTCCAGCGGCGTCGGGATAGCTGTCCGCGTAGGCCAGATAGGGTTTGATGTCCACGATGGGCGTTCCGCTGACCATATCCGCGCCGCGAACATACAGCACCGGACCCTCCGGCTCGTCCAAGGCCACACGCTCCAGCTCCACAGCGGAGAGCCCGAGGCTGTTAGGCCGGAAGGGCGAACGGGTGGCGAACACGCCCACGCGCTCGTTGCCGCCCAGCCGGGGCGGACGCACCGTGGGCGACCAGCTCTGCCGCTGCGCCCGGTCAAACTGCCAGATCAGCCAAATGTGGCTGAAGCCCTCCAGACCCCGCACCGCATCCACGTCCCGGAAGGGCTTTTCGAACACGATGCGTCCGGGGCTGTCGGCAATGCCGCTTTGCCGCGGCACGCCGAACTTCTCCGCAAAGGGCGTCTCTATCCGCGCAATGATGTCCAGCCCGGAGCCGTTCACAGCGGGGCCTCCTCCGACGCGGGCTGCTCCTTCTCCTCGGGATCGGCCAGAGCCAGCGAGATGACCCGGTCGCCCTCCTCCTTGAAGCGCATAACGATGACGCCCTGGGTGGCACGTCCCGCCACGCGGATATTTTCCACAGGTGTGCGGATCAGGATGCCCGCCGCCGTTACCAGCAGCAGGTCCTCCGTGCCATCCACCACCTTCATGCCCACCACCGGGCCGGTCTTGTCCGTGACCATATAGTTGCGGATACCCATGCCGCCGCGGTTGGTAATGCGGTACTCCTCAATAGGCGTTCGCTTGCCGTAGCCGTTCTCGGTGATGGACAGCACGGTCTTGTCCGCGTCGGCGCGGGCGGCGCCAATAACATAGTCGCCCTCCCGCAGGCGGATGCCCCGGACGCCCACGGCGGTACGTCCCATGGCGCGCACATCCGTCTCGTCGAAGCACACCGCCTGACCGTCGTGGGTGGCGATAAGCATACGGTCATGCCCCCGCGTCTCCGTCACAGAGATCAGCTGGTCGCCCTCGTCCAGCGTCAGGGCGCGGATGCCGTTATTCCGCAGATTCTTCAGGGCGCTGACCTCCAGACGCTTCACCGTGCCGTTCCGGGTGGTCATGAACAGGTACAGCTCCTCGTCTCCCGTCTCCCGGAAGTGGAGCATAGCCTGCACACGCTCGCCCGTCTCCACCTGAAGGATGTTGACGATGTTCACGCCCTTGGCGGCCTTGCCGCTCTCGGGTATCTGATAGCCCTTCTTGCGGTAGACCTTGCCGGTGTCGGTAAAGAACAGGATATAGTCGTGGGTAGACGCGGTGAACACGTCCACCACCGTGTCCTCCTCACGGGTGGTGATGCCCTTCTTGCCCATGCCGCCCTTGCTCTGGGCGGCGTATTCGGACACCGGCGTGCGCTTGATGTAGCCGTTCTCCGTCAGGGTGAAGACGCACTGCTCCTCCTCGATGAGATCCTCGATGTCCAGCTCGTCCTCCACGTCCTGGATCTCGGTCTTGCGGTCGTCGCCGAACTTGTCGACAATGGCGGTCAGTTCCTCCTTGAGGATGGACTTCACCAGACTCTCGTCGCTGAGGATACGCAGGAAGTAGGCGATCTTCTCCTCCAGCTCCTTGTACTCGGTCTGGAGCTTCTCCCGGTCAAGACCCTGCAGCGCCTTCAGGCGCATATCCAGAATGGCCTGGGCCTGCACGTCGTCCAGCCCGAAGCGCTGCATCAGGTTCTCCTTGGCGTTGTCGTAGCTGCTGCGGATGATCTTGATGACCTCGTCGATATTGTCCTGGGCGATCAGCAGGCCCTCCAGCAGGTGGGCGCGCTCCTGTGCCTTTTTCAGGTCGAAGCGGGTCCGGCGGATGATGATCTCCTCCTGGAATTTCAGGTACTCGTCGATGATGTGCCGCAGGGACAGTATTTTCGGCTGCCGCTGGTTCTCCACAAGCGCCAGCATATTGATGGCAAAGGTGGTCTGCAGCTGGGTCTGGGCAAACAGGCGGTTCAGCACCACTTGGGGATTGGCATCGCGCTTCAGCTCGATCACGATACGCATACCGTTGCGGTCGGACTCGTCCCGGATGTCGGAGATACCCTCCAGCCGCTTGTCCTCCACCTGGTCGGCGATGGCCTTGATGAGCATCCGCTTGTTCACTTGATAGGGCAGCTCCGTGATGATGATACGGGTGCGGCCGTTGTTGAACTCCTCAAACTCATGCCGGGCACGGACCATGAGCCTGCCCCGGCCCGTGGCGTAGGCGGCGCGGATACCGCTGCGGCCCATGATGATGCCCTTTGTGGGGAAGTCGGGGCCCTTGACGTGCTCCATCAGGTCGCCAAGGGTGGCGTCTGGGTCGTCCAGCACGCAGATGCAGGCGCCGATGACCTCCCGCAGGTTGTGGGGCGGGATGTTGGTGGCCATGCCCACGGCGATACCGCTGGAGCCGTTCACCAGCAGATTGGGGAACCGGCAGGGCAGCACACGGGGCTCCTTGCGGCTCTCATCGAAGTTGGGGTCCCAGTCCACCGTGTCCTTTTCGATGTCGCGGAGCATCTCGTTGGAGATCTTGCTGAGACGGGCTTCGGTGTATCGGTAGGCGGCAGGGGGGTCGCCATCCACGGAGCCGAAGTTGCCGTGGCCGTCCACCAGCATATAGCGCATGGAGAAATCCTGCGCCAGGCGCACCAGCGCGTCGTACACGGAGGCGTCGCCGTGAGGGTGATAGCGGCCCAGCACATCGCCCACGCAGGTGGCGGATTTCTTGAAGGGCTTGTCGCTGGTCAGGTTATCCTCGTACATGGCGTACAGGATACGCCGGTGCACGGGCTTCAGGCCGTCCCGCACGTCAGGCAGCGCACGGCCCACGATGACGGACATGGCGTACTCGATATAGGAGTTCTCCATCTCCGGCACCAGCGGAGACTCTACGATATGCTGGTCGGGAAAACGTATTTCTTCCGGGTCGTATTGGGGCTTTTTGCTCATACTGACACGACCTCCTTAATAATCCAGATTTACCGCGTACTTGGCGCGCTGCTCGATAAACTCCTTGCGGGGCTCCACCTTCTCGCCCATGAGGACGGTAAACGTGGCGTCCGCCTTTACGGCATCGTCCAGCGTAATGCGCCGCAGCGTCCGGGTGTTGGGATCCATAGTCGTCTCCCACAGCTCATGGGCGTCCATCTCGCCCAGACCCTTAAACCGGCTGATGTTGATGGTCACGTTGGGATTGCCGCCGCGCATCTCCGCGGAGATACGATCCCGCTCCTCGTCGGAGTAGGCCACCCGGGAGGTCTTGCCACGGGTCAGCTTATAGAGCGGCGGCACGGCGGAGTAGACGTAGCCCTCCTCGATGAGGGGCCGCATATACCGAAAGAAGAAGGTCAGCAGCAGGGTGCGGATATGGGCGCCGTCCACATCGGCATCGGCCATGATGATGATCTTGTGATAGCGCAGCTTGTTCTCGTCGAACTCCTCGCCGATACCGGCGCCCAGCGCGATGATGACGGGCTGGAGCTTGTCGTTGCCGTAGACCTTGTCCACCCGGGCCTTCTCCACGTTGAGCATCTTACCCCACAGGGGCAGGATGGCCTGAAAACGGCTGTCCCGTCCCGCCGTGGCGGAGCCGCCTGCGGAGTCGCCCTCCACGATGTACAGCTCCGTCAGCTCGGGGTTGTTCTCGTTGCAGTTCCGCAGCTTATCCGGCATGGCCGCGCCGCCCAGCACCGTTTTCCGGCGGATGGACTCCCGCGCCTTCCGCGCCGCCTCACGGGCGCGGTTGGCGGTCATGGCCTTGTCCAGAATGGTGCGCGCCACCACCGGGTGCTCCTCCAGATACACCGCCAGCTGGTCGTTGACGATGCCGTCCACCAGCGTGCGGATATGGGCGTTGCCCAGCTTGGCCTTCGTCTGTCCCTCGAACTGCGCCTCCGTCAGCTTCACGGAGATCACGGCGGTGATACCCTCCCGCACGTCCTCGCCGGAGACCTTGTCGCCCTCCTTGATCATGCCGTACTTCAAGCCGTAGGCATTCAGCACACGGGTCAGCGCGGCCTTGAATCCGGTCTCGTGCATGCCTCCCTCCGGCGTGTGGATGTCGTTGGCGAAGGAGACGATGGTCTCGTTATAGCCGTCGTTATACTGCATGGCGATCTCCGCCGTGCTGTCGCCCTTGGCGCCGGAGAGATAGATGACCTCCTCGTGGAGCGGGGTCTTGTTCCGGTTGATGTAGGTAACGAACTCCCGGATGCCGCCCTCATAGCACATGGCCTCGGACTTCTCTCTGCCCGGCCGGGCGTCGCTGATGGTGATCCGCAGACCGGCGTTCAGGAACGCCTGCTCCCGCATACGGGTGTGCAGCGTCTCGTAGTCGTACTCCAGCGTGTCGAACATCTCCGGGTCCGGCTTAAAGGTCACGGTGGTACCGGTATGGTCCGTCTCGCCGATGACCTTCATCTCCTGGGTGATATTGCCCCGGGAGAATTTCATCTCATAGATTTTGCCGTCCTTGTGTACCTGCACCGTCAGCCACTCGCTCAGAGCGTTCACCACGGACGCGCCCACGCCGTGCAGGCCGCCGGAAACCTTATAGCCTCCGCCGCCGAACTTGCCGCCGGCGTGCAGCACGGTGAACACCACCTCCAGGGCGGGCCGGCCCGTCTGGGCCTGAATATCCACGGGGATACCACGGCCGTTATCGGTGACGGTGATGGTGTCACCCTCGTTGATGGTCACGGTAATGTCCGTGCAGTAGCCGGCCAGCGCCTCGTCGATGGCGTTGTCCACGATCTCATATACCAGGTGGTGCAGACCGCTGGCACTGGTAGAACCGATATACATACCCGGCCGCTTCCGCACAGCCTCCAGCCCCTCCAGCACCTGTATTTCTGATGCGTTATATTCCGTATCCACCACGGTCTTTTCCAGTTCTGCCATGTACTACTCTCCTTTTCCTTGGACCCGCTTGCCCAGCGTCCGGGAATTGATCTGCGACAGATACACGATCTGCCGGTGATAGGGATGGTCACACACCACGAAGGACCGCGGTATGTCCTCGCAGGCACTCTGTACCACGCCCTCCTGCTCGGCTCCCTGTAAAAACTCTCTCGTTTTTTTTGAGGTAGAGGTGTTATCCAGGTCAAAGATACCGATGACCCGCCGGTCCTCTACCATCACGTTCATACCGATGTGCAGATACGCCATCACAGTACCTCCCCGCCCCGCACATGGAACACCCTGCCGCTGAGCAGCGTGTCCAGCCGGTCGTTTTCGCAGCAGGTGATAAACACCTGTCCGCCGCTGATGCGATTCAGTACGTATTCCTGCCGCCGGGGATCCAACTCGCTGAGCACATCGTCCAGCAGCATTACCGGATACTCCCCCATGGCGTTTTTGTGTATCTCGCGCTCCGCCAGCTTCAGGCTCAGTGCCGCCGTCCGTACCTGCCCCTGCGAGCAGAACTGCCGCGCGCTGCGCCCGTTGACCAGCACCTCGATATCGTCCTTGTGGGCGCCGGAGAGACACAGCTTCGACGCGCGCTCCGCCGCCTGATGGCTCTCCATATGTGCCGCCAGCGCCGCGTAAATATCTGCCTGACTGCCCAGCGGGTCGGCGACGGTCCTGACGGTCTGGTACGTCAGGGTCAGCTCCTCCCTCTCGCCGCTGCACTCATAGTGTGCCTGCCGGGCATATTCCGCCAGCGCCGCACAGAACCGCGCCCGATAGCCTACCAGCACCGCGCCGCTGCGGCACAGGCCTTCGTTGAATTCCGGCAGCAGGTCCAAAAGCTCCGGCTTGTCCTCGCTGTCCCGCAGGATGCGGGTCTTGTGCTCATACAGCCGGCTGTACTGGCTCAGCGCCTCGGCGTACCGCGGCCGCAGCTGGCACAGCGACAGGTCCATGAACCGCCGCCGTTCCGCCGCACCGGCCCGGATCAAAAACAGATCCTCCGGCGCAAAAAATACGGTATGCAGCACGTCGGACAGGGCGGCGCTGTTTTTGGCCGGCACACCGTTAACGGTCATTTTCCGCCGCTTTCCGCGGAAGAGGCGTATGTCCGTCACAAACTCCCGCTGCCGGGAAAAGATGTCTCCCAACAGTGCGGCCTCCTGCATATCAAAGCCGATCAGCTCCTTGTCTCCGTGGGCGCGGGGACTTTTTCCACAGCTAAGATATACGATGGCCTCCAGCAGATTTGTTTTTCCTTGGGCGTTCTCTCCGTAAATAACGTTGCAGCTGGGGTCGAACGTCAGCGCCTGCGTGCCGTAGTTCCGCCAGCCCTGCAGGTGCAGGGCGTCAACTCTCATACGTCACCGTCAGCGTCTGCCCGTTGAAGGCCACCACGTCGCCGGGTCGGATCTTCTTGCCCCGCATGGTGCACACCTCGCCGTTGACCGTCACGTCACCCTCCTGGATGACGAGTTTGGCCTCGCCGCCGGTCTCTACCGCCGCGGCAAACTTCAGCAGATCCTGCAATTTGATATATTCCGTTGTGATGGTGATAGTCTCCATAATAATGAACCTCGTTCATAGATATAATATGCCGTTTTTTTCTTCAATAAAAAGCGCGCACAGTTCGATAAAGGTGCAGCTCCTGCGTTCTGCCGATGGCAAACCAACGACGGCGTACCGGGTGTATGTCGAGGAGGTGTAACGATGGCAGGGCACAAGAGATGTGCCTTTATTGCGCCTTCAGGCGCACCGGCAGCACCATATAAAGAAAGTTGTCACTGTCATCTACGGGCGTGATAATACAGGGCGAAATACCGGTGTTCAGCTGCATTTTCACCGTGTCCGCCGGGGCATAGCGCAGGGCGTCCATGAGATAGCGGTTGTTGAAGCCGATCTCCAGCTCCTGTCCGTCGCCGCGGACGGGGCAGATATCCCGGGCTTCGCCGTTTCCGGTCCGGGCGGACATATACACCCGGTCCTGGCTGAACAGGCAGCGTACCGGACTTTTCAGCTTCTCGCTGATGACCACGCTGACGCGGTCCAGGCTTTCGATCATCGTCTTGTTGTCCACCTCGATGCAGATGGGGTTGGTGGTAGGTATGGCATTCTTGTAGTCCAGGAATTCACCCTCCAACCGGCGGCATATCAGCTGGGTAGCCCCGGCCTCGAACATCAGATGGCGCTTACCCTGGGTCACCGTCACCATGTCGTCGGTGTCGGCGCATATTTTCTCCACCTCATTCAGGGCGGCGCCGGGGGCCACGAACTTGAAGGCCCCTCCGTCGATGTGCTCCAGCGGCTCGCGGCGCAGCGCCAGACGGAAGCCGTCCACCGCCACCATGGTCAGTCCTTTGTCGCTGATCTCAAACAGAGCGCCGGTGTGGATGGGACGGGCCTCATTGACGGAAACAGCAAAGCTGGTCTGGTTGATCATAGCCTTCAGCGTCCGCTGCTCCAATGTGACGGAGAACTGGTCGTCCACCTCCGGCAGCTCCGGATAGTCGTCGGCGCTGAGGCCGGGAAGCTCGAAGCTGGCATCGCCGCAGTTCAGCTTCACGTTGAACTTGTCGTCTGCCTCAAAGGTCACCATGTCATCCGGCAGGCGGCGGATCATCTCGCCGAACAGTCTGGCGTTCAGCACGATGTGCCCTGCCTCGGACACTGCGGCCTCTACCGTGGTGCGTATGCCGGTCTGCATATTATAGCCGGACAGCCGCAGTCCCTCGCCGCACTCCAGCAGGATACCCTCCAGCGCCGGGATGGAGCTTTTAGCCGCCACCGCCCGAGACACCGCGGCCACCGCCTGTTGTACCAGTGCCTTTTCACAGGAAAATCTCACCATATCCGTCGTTCCTCGCTTTCCGAAAGTCATTGCCGCCTGCGCTGTCTGAAAGATCAGCCCTACGCAAAAAAGCGGTTCTATTTTTCTAAATCAAATCATAAACTAATCTTTTATTTCAGTAGTCTTATTAGTAGGGAAATTTTATGTGGACATCCATGTTTATCCCGCGCCGTTATCGGCTTTTTTATAGACATACCGTTATGGAAAATACGCCGGGTTTCCCACAGTTGTATGTGTGATGCGGATGTTACACAGATTTTCCACGTGGATTACACAGGAAATGGGGAAAACCCTCCCCTTTCGCTTTGTCTCGCCAGCACCTGCGATTTCTCACTTTTTGCTGTTGATGTTGGTGGTGATCTCCTTCACCTTTTCGGCAAAGGCGGGGTCGGAGCGCATCGTGCTCTCCACCTTGTCCAGAGAGTGAAGAATAGTGGAGTGGTCCCTGTCGCCGAACTCCTTGCCGATGTCGTTCAGGCTCATGGAGGTCATACGGCGGATGAGGTACATGGCGATCTGCCGCGCGGCCACCACATCTCGGCTGCGGCTTTGTCCCCGCAGCGTCTCCTCGTCCACATGGAAGTAGCTGCATATGTATCCCACGATAATGGCAGGGGTGGGGGCAAAGTCGTTGCTCTTCTTCAGCATATCACGGATGGCCCGGCTGACGGTTTCCTCGTTGACCTGGTCGTCCAGCAGGTCCCGATAGGCCAGTATCTTATTCAGCGTGCCCTCGATCTGCCGCACGTTGGAGGTGATGTTCTCCGCGATGTAGTCCGTCACCTCGTTGGGCAGCTTCACGCCCAGCATGGCTGCCTTATTCTGCACGATGGCGAACCGTGTTTCAAAGTCCGGCGGCGCCACATCCACCATCAGGCCCCACTCGAACCGGGTCCGCAGCCGGTCCTCCAGCTGAGTGATCTCTTTTGGGGGACGGTCCGATGTCAGCACGATCTGCCGCCCCGACTCGTACAGGGTGTTGAAGGTATGGAAGAACTCCTCCTGGGTCTGTATCTTGCCGGCGATGAATTGGATATCGTCCATCAGCAGGATATCCGTCTGCCGGTACTTTTCCCGGAACTCCGCATTGCGGTTTTCCCGGATGGAGGCGATCAGCTCATTGGTGAAGTCATCGCCCTTCACATAGACGATCCGTGCCTCTGGCCGCTTTTTACGCAGGGCGTTGGCGATAGCGTACAGCAGGTGCGTCTTGCCCAGTCCGCTGTCACCGTAGATAAACAGCGGATTGTAGTTCTCTCCGGGCTTCTCGGTCACCGCCTTGGCAGCGGCAAAGGCCAGCTTGTTCTGGGGTCCAACCACATACGTCTCAAAGGTGAAGGCCTCCGACTCTGACAGATCGCCCGGCCTGTCCGGCGCCACACCGTGGTAAGCCGCCAGCTGCTGATCGTCCAGAATTTTTACCTCCAGGTCCGTGGAGAACAGGTCCCGCAGCGCCGCCTTGATATGGGGCAGGAACCGGGCCTCGATGGTGCTTTTTTTAAAGGTATTGCTGCAATGGAGCACGAAGGCCGAGTCCTCCATTGTCACCACCGTTACCTCGTCGAACCAGGTGTTGATGGTGGTCTCGGACAGCTCATGGCTCAGCCGCTTGAGCACACTGTCCCACAGGTCTTTCATGGAATTCAAGCAAAAGCTCCCCTTTCGGCGGAGGCTGTCTGTTTTCCTCCGCAGTAAAATGGCGGGGGGTATACCGCCGCAAAATATCCCACCACATTATAGCAGAAAACACACCGGAAGTCTACACCTATTCTAAATATAAACTGCCGGCTTTTTTCCTGTTTTTCCCGCAAAAACGGGCGCTTGTGGGTAAATTTTTGTTGACAGTGCCCCCCTGTATCTGTATAATATACTCCGCGTGGTTGCACGCAGATGTGCAACAGGCGTGGAAATGTTTACTGCGGCGGTGAATATCTCACCGCTGTCGAGTAAGCGCGGGGCCTTGTTGTTCCGCCGGATAATCTTAAAAATGGAGGTGTCATGCAATGTTCCGTACCTATCAGCCCAAGAAGCGTCAGCGCTCCAAGGAGCACGGCTTCCGCAAGAGAATGGCCACCCGCAACGGCCGCAAGGTTCTGGCCCGTCGTCGTGCCAAGGGTCGTGCCCGTCTGACCCATTGAGGTCACGGAAGGTGCATCGCACATACAGATAAGCCCTGAGGGACGGAGGATCGAGATCCCCGTCCCTATCGGTGTATCTGGCGAGGCAAAACCAGTATAGCGAGGGAACACATGGACGCAAGAGTAACGGTGAAGCAAAACAGCGACTTCCGCCGCATTTACCGCAGGGGCCGGTCCGCCGTCTCCGGCGGCGTGGTGGTCTACTGCCTGAAGAACAGACAGGGAATGAGCCGCCTGGGCGTCACCGTCTCCACCAAGCTGGGCCACGCCGTGGTCCGCAACCGTGTCCGCCGCCGGTTTCGTGAGCTCTATCGCCTGCACAGGGCTGATATGCTCCCCGGCTGGGATATTATCATGGTGGGCCGTGTCCGTGCCGCCGAGCTGCCCTATCAAAAGCTGGAAAAGCAATACCTCCGCTGCCTTGCAGAGCTGGGATTGCTGCGGGAGGATGTATGAAAAGACTTCTTCTCTCCGCTATCCGCTTTTATCGCCGGGACGTCTCGCCCCTGTTCCCGCCCCGCTGCCGCTATATCCCCACCTGCTCGCAGTACGCCCTTGAGGCGGTCGAGAAATACGGTGCGGCCAAGGGCGGCTGGCTGGCCTTCAAGCGTCTTATGCGTTGCCATCCCTTCCACCATCACAAGGGCGGCTGGTATGATCCGGTGCCCTGAACCAACCCCCCTCAAAAAACTACGGAGGAATAAAAGCCTATGTTCGCACAACTCGGCTACTACATCTGTGTGCCGTTCGCGTGGCTCACCCGCCTGTTCTATACCTGGACGGGCTCTTACGGCGTCGCTCTGATCCTCTTCACCCTGATCGTCAAGCTGGTGCTGCTTCCCTTCCAGCTCAAGAGCAAGAAGAGTATGCTCCGCATGGGCCGCATGAACAGCAAGGTGCAGGAGATCCAGAAGAAATACGCCAATAACAAGGAGAGGCAGCAGCAGGAGATCGCGGACCTCTATGCCCGCGAGGGTGTCAACCCCATGTCCGGGTGCCTGTGGTCCTTCCTGCCCTTCCCCATCCTGATCGCCCTGTACTACATCATCCGCACACCTCTGCGCTACTTCATGTCCCTGTCCAACGAGGTCATCGCTAAGATCACCGAGCTGGCGGTGTCTCTGGGATATGTGTCCGGCGCCAGTGGTCAGGCCTCTGCTTATGACCAGATCTATCTGGCCAAGTTCATCCACGATAACTGGTCCAGCTTCGAGGGCAAATTCGATGGTCTTATCGACCTGAACTACAATTTCCTCAGCATGGATCTGTCCGCCGTGCCCAAGGATCTGTTCAGCCAGTTCCCCTCCGGCGGCTGGCCCGTCATCGGCATCATGCTCATGCCGCTGATCTCCGCCGCGCTGCAGTTCCTGATGACCCGCATCTCCATGAAGACCAACGGCAACAGCAACATGAACGGCTCCTCCAAGGCGATGCTCTATATGATGCCCCTGATGACGGTGTGGATGGGCTACATCCTCCCCGCCGCCCTGTGCGTCTACTGGATCGCCAACGCCGCCTTCTCCTGCATTCAGGAGCAGGTGCTGAACAAGCACTTCTCCAAGGTGCTGGACCGCGAGGAGACCGACAAGGAGCGCCAGAAGCGCGAGGCCCGCTACGCTAAAATGCAGGCTGCCCGCGAGAATTACAACCGTCAGCTGGAGCAGCAGGCCCAGTCCAAGGGAGGCAAGAAGCCCCAGCCCCAACCCAAAAAGAAAAAGACCGGCGAGAGCACTACGGAAGCCGGCAAGGTGGGCAACCGTCCCTACGCACGGGGCCGCGCCTACCGCGAGGAACACTACGACGAATAAGGAGTTTTGTCTATGAGTTATATCGACGTAACGGGCAAGACTGAGGACGAGGCGCTGCGTAAAGGCCTTGAGCAGCTGGGCATGGACCGCGATGACGTGTCTGTCTCCATTCTGGAGCGTGCCAAGACCGGCTTCCTGGGCATCGGCGCCACCCCCGCCCGTATCCGTATCACCTATGGTCCCGAGGAGGCAGACGTTGCCGCCCCCGCCGAGGTGAAGATCATCCCCGAGACCCCTGCCGCCCCCAAGGCGGAGCCCAAGCCCGCCGTCCCCGCTAAGCCGGCGGCGCCAAAGGCTGACAAGCCCCGTCAGGACCGTCAGAGCCGTCCCGACCGCAGCGACCGTCCCCGCCCCGAGAAGAAGGAGCGTCCCGCCCCTGTGGCCCCGGCCATCGACCTGCCCGAGTGTGATGACGATAATGCCAAGCGTATCATCGCCTTCGTCTCCGGCCTGCTCCAGCATATGGACAGCGCCGCCGAGGTCAAGGTCTACGAGGTGGAGAAGGGCCGCTACAAGGTCATTCTGGTGGGCGAGCGTCTGGGTCAGCTGATCGGTCATCGCGGCGAGACGCTGGATGCCATCCAGCAGCTGACCAACTATGCCATCAACACCGGCAGCGACAGCAAGCGTGTCCGCGTCCAGATGGATGCCGAGAACTACCGTGCGCGCCGTGAGCAGAGTCTGGAGAGCCTGGCCCGCAAGGTGGCGACCAAGGTACAGAAGTACCGCCGTAGCGTGACCCTGGAGCCCATGAACGCCTACGAGCGCCATGTGATCCACGCCGCCCTGCAGGATGTCCCCGGTGTCACCACTTACTCCGTGGGCACTGAGCCAAACCGCCGCGTGGTGGTCTCCTATGACCGCGCCCAGGCCCGATAACAGCAAAAAAAGAAAGCCCTTTCGGGCTTTCTTTTTTTGCTGTTATACGCCTGTTCCGTCAAAGGCCGGCGTGTAGGCCTCCTCGGCGGAGGTCCGTTCCTGTACGAAGCCGTCCTCAATGCCGCAGTTCCGCATATAGGTCACTGCCGCCCGGTACTCCGCCGCCGTCACCCGCCGCGCCAGCCGGCCGGTCATGCCAGTCGGCGGCGTATACTGGCTCATCAGCGATACCACCACGTCGCCGGGTGCGAAGGTCTCCGCGATCCAGTCCAACACCCTCCGAGTGTTGTCCAGATATCCCGGCAGCACCAGATGCCGCAGGATCACACCCTGTTTCATCAGCCCGTTTTCATCGTACACCGGCCGTCCCACCTGACGGAACATCTCCCGTATGGCTTCGCAGGCCGTGGGAAAGAAATTCTCCGATCCGGAGAGCGCCCTTGCCAGCGCGCCGTCGGCATATTTCAGGTCCGGTAGATATATGTCTACCTTTCCTTCCAGCTGCCGCAGCGTATCGACCTTTTCATACCCACCGCAGTTGTACACCACCGGTACCGGAAGCTTTGGCTCCAGGGCCGGCAGTATCCACGGCAGGAAATGAGTGGGCGTCACCAGCTCGATGTTGTGTGCGCCCCGGGCGATCAGCTCGTCGAATATCTCCCGCAGCCGCGCCGTGGAGATATCCTTTCCCTGACCACCGGCGGAAATACTGCCATTCTGACAGTAGCAGCACCGCAGGGTACAGCCGGAGAAAAACACCGTTCCCGCGCCATTTGTGCCGGAGATGGGCGGCTCCTCCCACCGGTGCAGCATGGCCCGTGCCACCCGCAGTCCGGCGGGCATACCGCAGAATCCGCTGCCGTGCTCCGCAGTGCGCTCTGCCCCGCAGTTACGGGGACATAAGGTGCAGGTCATACCTTGTGGATGTCAAAATCCGGGCCCAGGTCGCCAGCCATCCAGTGGCGGCGGCACAGGCCGATATACTTGTCGTTGGCGCCCAGCACCACCTGTGCGCCCTCCTTTACCACATGGCCATTTTCGTCGAAACGGGCGTTAAAGGCCGCTTTTTTGCCGCACCAACAGATAGTTTTGACCTCCTCCAGCTTGTCCGCCAGCACCAGCAGATGGTAGCTGCCGGGGAACAGATCGCCCTTGAAGTCGGCGCGGAGACCGTAACAGATGACGGGGATGCTGCAGTCATCGACGAGGTGGACGAGGTAATAGACCTCATCTTTTGTCAGGAACTGGGCTTCGTCGATGATAATGCAGGCATAGGTCTGCAGTTCGGTTTCCGACATTTCGCGCATCTCATCGAAGTAGATGCAGGGGTGTTTCAGGCCGATGCGGGAATAGACCATGTGGTCGCCGTCGCGGGTGTCCAGACGGGGTTTTACCAGCAGCGTCTCCTGGCCGCGCTCCTCGTAGTTGAACCGCGCCATCAGCGCGTTGGCCGTCTTACTGGAGCCCATGGCGCCGAACTTAAAATACAACTGTGCCATCCCTGTTTCTCCTTTATTTGCATACGATTTTATTTATTTTCCAACTTTTTGAAGGCGGTGGGCATGGGGTAAAGATCCCGGTCATCAGATGCCCAGACCCAGTCCGGAGGGCCGTCGCCAGCGACGGTTAAGCGAAATACCGTCATATTCCAGCGGAGATGGGTAAAGATATGCCTGTCCGAAAAGCGCTTCTCCCAGGAAAGCGGCGTGAGTCCCCAGTCCAGAAGCTGTTGTGCCGCAAGGGCTTCCGTCAGCATCCCCTCGGTGTTGGGAAACTCCCACAGGCCGGAGAGCAGGCCCGTTTCCGGGCGGCGGCGCAGGGCTGTGCGGCCATCGGGGGTGGTCAGCAGAAAGACCGTCAGGTCCTTTTCCGGCTTGGCGGTATTTTTTTCCCGCACCGGCAGCCGGGACTGAAGCCCCGCAGCCTTTGCGGCACAAAGGCTTGCGGCGGGACAGCTTTCGCAGTTGGGATTTTTTGGCAAGCAGACTGCGGCACCCAGGTCCATCATGGCCTGGTTAAAATCGCCGGGGCGGTCGGTGGGCATGACGGCCGCCAGCGCATCGCGGACGTGCTGGCGTGTCCGCGGGTCAAGGACGTTATCGCCGCAGGAGGTCAGCCGCGCCGCGATACGCAGTACGTTGCCGTCAACGGCAGGAACGGCTTTATTAAAGGCGATAGAGAGTATCGCGCCCGCCGTATAGTCGCCGATGCCGGGGAGCTGTATCAGGTCGCTGTACGTGTCGGGGAGACAGCCGCCGTATTGGTCCACCATGACACGGGCGGAGCGCTGCAGGCTGCGGGCGCGGCTGTAATAGCCCAGGCCCTGCCACAGGGAGAGCAAGCGGTCTTCCGCTAATTCCGCCAGGGCGGGCACGTCCGGCGCGGCGGCCATAAACCGCTCAAAATAGGGAAGCACCGCCTGTACCCGCGTCTGCTGGAGCATGATCTCCGACACCCAGGTGCGATAAGGCGTAACGATATCTCGCCAAGGGAGAGAACGCTTTTCCCGGTCGTACCAGGGCAGCAGGACTGCCGGCAGAGAGGCCAGCGGGATCGGTATTTTTTGGGAGCTTTGGTTGCTGTTTTTGTTACTCTTGTTTGCCATTTATTTTCAAATGCTGTTGTCTGATCGTTACTTTTTGTTGCTCTGCGGTAAAGGTATATTAAAGCGGGAGGCGTAGTGGCAGCGGCGGCAGAGGGCCTCGGCGGGCTCACGGCAGTCAAAGCCGCGGCGGATGCGCTGGGCCCGGGGCGTGTTGAGAATGTAGTCCAGGCTCTGGTGGAAAATGTTGCCCAGGGCCAGCCGGCCCTCGCTGTCCAGACAGCAGGGGATCACGGTGCCGTCGCACAGCACGCCCAACTGGCGGCGCAGGCCGTAGCAGTACTGGGTGTCGTCGGGGCAGTCGTTGTTCTCGTCGCCGGGCCAGTAGAAGTGCTCGTCCTTCTGTATGTAGATGCGGGGGGCCAAGCGGCGGTTGTGGAGCATATCCTCGGGGAGGTGGGCGGTATTCTGCCCGGTGAGCTCGCCCAGGATGCGCTCGATCTCCGGGTTCAGGGCCTGGGGCATGCCGCTGTTCCACAGGCGCAGGGTGCAGTTTACCCCAGCGGCGGCCAGCTTCTGGCAGCTGCGGAGACAGCCGGTGACGTAGTCCTCCAGGGGCACGTTCAGGTGGTTGCCCTCGAAGGAATGGAGAGAGACGGCTACCTTATGCAGGGCGGGGCAGGCAAGCAGGATTTCCAACTTTTTGGGCAGGAGCGTGCCGTTGGTGGTGATGCAGACACGGAAGTCCAGCTGGGCGCAGGTATCCAAAATTTTCCCCAGCTCCGGGTGGAGCAGCGGCTCGCCCATAACGTGGAGGTAGATATACTGCGTGACAGCACGCAGCTTTTTGGCCGCCACCGCAAAGTCGTCGGTACGCATGGCCATCAGCGGCCGGTGGTGACCGGCGCAGAAGTCGCAGTGGAGGTTGCAGAGGTTGGTGATCTCCACATAGGCGCGCTGGATGTTCATGGCAGAGCCCCCTTGTCCTTATCGTGTCGGGCAGGTGTGCCCGCCCGCACTGTGCTATGGCAACATTGTATCACATCGCGGGGCGTTTGAATAGGGAAAGTTTGCCGGGACGGCAGGAGGCGCGTATAAAATGTTTGGTACATTTGGGATGATGAAAACCATGTATTTTTGAGAAAAATACCGTGTTTTTATCATATAATAGTTGCAATTTCTTATAGAATGTGGTACGGTATACGCAGAACGAAGCCACGCCCGCGAGGCGAATAAAACGGAACATCAGGAGGTACGTCCATGAAATACCCGAAGACCGGCAGTGAGGTCTATGTGAGCCTGAACCTGTCCAACACCATGCTCACCGGCATCGGCAAGGGCACCATTACCCGGGAGGAGGTCTCCGCCAGCTATCTGAAGCGGCTGTTTGCCGAGCACGGCGTCATCGTGTCCGCCAAGCCGGAGCAGCGCCGTCTGCTGGAGATCGTCAACGAGCGCTGCGATCTGGAGCTGGAGATCCCCGAGCAGCTGAAGCTGTTTCAGCTGTCCGAGGAGCACCGCCGGCTGGTGGTGATCGAGGTCACCGGTCTGCGCCGGAAGAACGGCTCCCTGCTGCCGGAGTACACGGAGGAGGAGTTCAACGAGGCCACGTTTGCGTTCGTGAAGTACTACGTGCAGGGCACCCACTACGACACGCTGGTGGAGGAGAACAAGAAGCTGAAATTCGAGCTGGAGCAGGAGCTGGAGTGGCGGAACCGCACGGACAACTGATGAGATACAAAAAGAGACGGCGAAGGCCGTCTCTTTTTTGCGCCTGCGCGAGGGGCGCTGCCCCGGCGGCGAGCAGGTGTTGCGCCTGCGGGCGCGGGATGGGGAGTTTCGTGCTCCGGCACGAGTAACTTTCTTTTTTTGTAAAAAGAAAGTTACCAAAGAAAACCACTCAAACCTACGGTTTAAGAATCCCTTGGCGCGGGGAGGGTAAGTGCAAATTTGGCGGTGCTGATCTCGCGGAATT
>ERZ827186.588-NODE-588-length-40257-cov-12.906224_pt1 | contig 40257 bp, 47 predicted proteins | sample MGYA00519918_ERZ827186 | MGnify/ENA primary metagenome ERZ827186 (study PRJEB31778, sample SAMEA3449275) | human gut metagenome | biome: human gut; feature: human-associated habitat; material: faeces | place: United Kingdom | collected 2010/2012 ...
CGGGTATCTCGCAGACCGAAGCGCAGAAGTCCTCCGACCTTTATATGAAGTGTCGGTATCTCGATGAAATCACGGGCGGAAAGGGCGTAACCTTTGCAACGGGAACACCGATCAGCAATACGATGGTAGAACTCTACACCATGCAGAAGTATCTGCAATATGACGCGCTCAAAGAAAAGGGATTGACCAATTTTGACGCATGGGCTTCGACTTTCGGAGAAACGGTGACAGCGATTGAGCTTGATCCTACCGGAACCGGCTACCGAGCCAAAACCCGCTTTGCAAAGTTTTTCAATATTCCCGAACTCATGGCGATGTTCAAAGAAGTTGCCGATGTACAAACGGCGGATATGCTGAATCTCCCCGTCCCGAGGGCAAATTTTCATGTTGAGAAAGAGCCGTCCAGCGAGATTCAGAAAGAGATGGTGCAGTCCTTTGCGGACAGAGCAGCAAAAGTTCATTCGCACATGGTATCGTCGAATGAGGACAATATGCTCTTGATAACGAACGACGGGCGAAAAGCCGCGTTGGATCAAAGACTGCTGAATCCCGACCTGCCGGACTTTGAAGAAAGCAAGGTCAACTATTGCGTGCGCAATGTCGTGGATATTTGGAAGCGGACGGCGGAGCAGAAATCCGCACAGCTTGTATTCTGCGACCTTTCCACGCCGCATCACGACGGTAAGTTCAATGTGTATGATGACATCAGGAAAAAACTCATAGAGGAGGGGATACCCGAATCCGAGATTGCCTTTATCCATGATGCAGACACCGACGCAAAGAAAAAAGACCTGTTCTCCAAGGTGCGAAGCGGACAGGTCAGAGTATTGATGGGATCCACTTTCAAAATGGGAGCCGGCACAAATGTGCAGGAGCGCCTGATAGCGCTTCATGATCTGGATGTACCGTGGCGACCGTCCGATTTGGAACAGCGCCTCGGTCGAATTGTCCGTCAGGGAAACAGCAATCCGGAAGTGGAAATATACCGCTATGTGACCGAGGGAACCTTTGACGCATATATGTATCAGCTTTTGGAGAGTAAGCAGAAATTTATCAGTCAGATCATGACCTCGAAGTCTCCCGTGCGCTGCGCCGAGGATGTGGACGATACGGCGCTGTCTTATGCGGAGATCAAAGCCCTTGCAAGCGGAAATCCGAAGATTATGGAGAAGATGCAGCTTGACGCGGATGTGGCAAAACTGAAACTGCAAAAGTCTGCACACCTGTCCGAGAGGTATATGCTGGAGGATCAGCTATTCAAAGATTTCCCGAAAGAAGTCTCCGAAGAGGAAGAGCGCATTGCGGGATATGGCGCGGATATTGAAATCGCTAAGGAAAACACGCATAAGGACGAAAAGGGCTTTTCCCCCATGATCGTGCAAGGCAAAGAAATCACGGTCAAAGCCGAAGCGGGCAAGGCAATCCTTGCATTCTGCAAGAAGATGACCAATCCCGATCTCCGACCGCTTGGGGAATACAGAGGTTTCAAGACCGAAATCGGGTTCGACATATTCGGGCGGGAGTTCTTCATGATGCTCCGAGGGAAATTGGGGCATCGCGTCACGCTCGGACAGGACGCTAACGGTATTATTACCCGTTTGGATAATGCAATCGACTCATTTTTTACAAAGCAGTGCCACTGTAAGGAGCGGCTTGCGGAGCTGAAACAGCAGATTGATAATGCCAAGCGGGAAGTGGCAACGCCGTTTCCGCGTGAGGAAGAACTCACGGAAAAGCTGAAACGCCTTGACGAACTCAACGCGGAACTCAACATGGACAAGCCGGAAAACGAATTGGTTGACGGTGAAAGGGACGGCGATGAAACCCCATCCGAATCGAAAGAAAACCGCCCGGAAAATGACCGACAGGAAAGGGAACAGGATGACGACAGAGAGGAGGAATGCCGATGAAATACGGAATTGCAGTCCGCATCGCGGAAACAGGTTATGTGGAAATTGAAGCGGACTGTGAAGCCGAAGCAAAAGCAATGGCAGAGGACGCGGCACTTGACGGTCGCGTCCTTTTCCACGAGGCGGAAGTGGAGAGCGTGAAGATTGAAAGTGTCTTTTGCCCCGAACAAAGGGATTGAAAAAATCCATATTCTGTGATATACTATTGTCAGAGAATATCAGGGCAAACGAGGCGCAGATGATGGAACAAAACGAATGGGAGAGCTTGTCCCCCGAAGAAAAAAGGGTACAACTCTATCTCAAACAGAAGGCAATGTTGGAAGCCTTTCTTGAACGGGGAGCGATCTCAAAAGCACAGTTTGATAAGAGCCTCGGAGACTTGACAGAGAAGATGGGAATGCAGGAGTATTCATCATCGGCTACGAACAATAAATGGTGACGAGATATCGGCAAATCGAAATTTGCGGAGGTAATGGGCGGTGGCACGAGCAAAATATCAGGTCTTGGTCATTCCATATTGCATAAAGGACAGCAAAGCACAATTCTGCTTGTTCCAAAGAAGCGATATGGGCATTTGGCAATTCATAGCCGGTGGCGGAGAGGATGAAGATAGTTCGATCCTTGAATCGGCAAAAAGAGAAGCCCTTGAAGAGGCCGGGATTTCCGGGACATGTAACTTTTTCAGGCTTGATACCTGTTGCAGTATACCTTCCAACTGTTTTAGGAACGCAGATGCACTGTGGGGTAAAGAATGTTTTGTCATCCCCGAGTATGCATTTGCGGTAAAAGTCGAAAGTACTTCTTTGCAGCTATCACATGAGCATACGGAATATAATTGGCTGACTTATGAGGAAGCTCAAGAAGTACTTCAATATGACAGCAACAAGACTGCTCTGTGGGAACTGAATAGGCGCATTGAACTTGAAATATGGAAATAGACATATTCCTGTTTGTCTAACTGAATATTATGGCACAGCCACTTAATTTTCCAAGCAAAATTAAGTGGCTTTTTCTATTTCACAAAGGAGAGAACATGAGTAACACAAAAAAGAAATACGGCGTCCGTATCAGTGTATTGGAATACGGATACTACGAGGTGGAAGCTGAATCGAAAGAAGAAGCGGAAGCTAAGGCGGAAGAAAAAATCGCGGAAGGGAATGTCTGTTGGGGAGATTTTGAAATTACAGATTCCACAGCGAAAGAAGTCTGAAAAGAGAAAGCGGCGCAAAATATTGCCGGTGTATACCGAAAAATCTTCAAAAGCGCATTGACAAAATCACAGATGCGTGATATAATAATAACGAATAAAGAAATAATATTATGCAAATAATATATCACGAAAGGAGGCACTGAAATGGGCTATACAGAGTTTATTACAAACTATATCCGTCAAAAAGAGGTTGGTCAGCCGATCTATTCGGCGGACATTGCCCTTGCATTGGCAAAGGAATATCGGTTGCCTGAAACGAAAGCCGGCGCCGCCGTTGCTGTCGCAATCAAGCGGATTCTGGACGGAGACCCGAAAACCAAGCTTCGTTTTTATCAAAAAGGAATCTATTATCTGACTGAAAATACGCCGTTCGGGGAGGTTGGTATCAATACTGAACGCCTGATCGCTGACAAATATCTTTTGAACCATCAGGGCTATGAAACAGGGCTTACCTTTATGAATCGCTTGGGACTTACCACACAGCTTCCGAGGAGTCGGGAGCTTGCGACGAATACGGCAAAGAACGGTACACGGTATGACGCCAAACTGGAAGTAGTCATTCGTCCTCCGAAAGTGAAAATAACGGCGGAGAATATGCTGTATCTTCAAATTCTTGATGCAATGGAGGATTTCGACAAAGCCCCGGTTGACAGTGACCGCCCCTATCTGATGATGGCGCAGTATATCCGGAAACGGGAGCTGCAATACGGTGCTTTGCTTGCTTATGCCGATGCGTATTACGGAAAAAACACACTGATTCATCTTGCACACACGGCAAGAGAAGGAGGAAATATTCAATGAATTTGCATTTGGATAAAAACGCATTCCGCGTATTGTTGGAAGATGTACACAAGAGAACCGGCTATCGCGCGGATGTTTTGGAAAAAGATTATTATGTCGTCATGTTCTTAAAGGAGCTTTCCGATTTTCAAAGCGAGGGGCTTCCGGCATACTTCAAGGGTGGAACGGCACTGTATAAGGCATTGAAAATGACCAACCGCTTTTCCGAAGATATTGACCTTTCCGTTGATACACGCGGTTGCAGTCGGACGCAGGGAGACAAGCGCCTTGAAAAAGCATCAAAAAGATATGCATCCCTGCCGAGAGATCCGGAGCTTGGATTCAGCCACCGCTCTGAGATTATGGCGGTTTATGAATACGAACCGGTAACGGCATACGACGCAGACGACGAACTGCAACGCTTCGGAAAGCTGAAGGTGGAGGCAACTTCTTTTACGATAAGCGAGCCGACAGAAGCGATGGAGGTATCGGCGATGCTTTACGAATATGCGACGCCGGAGCAGAAAAAGATACTGGAAGAACGATACGCTGTTTATCCGTTTTCCGTTTTGACGATTACGCTGGAAAGAATTTTTGTGGACAAACTTTTTGCCGCAGAAGCATATGTGAGAGCGTCAGGAGAAGGACACAGAGCATTTGAAGCGGCAAAGCATATTTACGATCTTGCAGTATTGGAAAGGCATCCAAGCATTCTTTCACTTGAGAAAAACGAAACGCTGATGAAGCAATTGCTGAATATCCGCATGGAAGAAGAAAAGGAACGGCACGATGGAATCCCTTATGTTGCCCCGAATCAGTTCCGCTTTTTTGAAGATGCGGCTCAGGATGAGCTTGTCCGCAATGCCTATTCCACGATGCAACGGCAGTATGTTTTAAGAGAACAGGATCGGATTTCGTTTGATGACGCGATGGCATCCTTACAACGAACAGCAGACCGTTTGTACGAAAATCGCGCGTGGGAAAATGCTTGTCCTCCTAAAAAGAGAGACGATAGAGACGAAAGATAATAAATTTGCGAAAACGATGGGCAAAAGCAATATATCAGGAGGTGATGTTATGAAAAACATAATCGAAGAGTTGTGGAATGGAGAAATTCTCCCACAGGAGAATCTGACGAAAGATAATCCGGAATATCAGGAACTGAGACACCGGCAAATCAAGAAACAGCAGGAGTTGGTGAAGACACTTTCTGATGAACAGAATGAAAAATTCGAGGATTACTGCGAAAGCGTACTTGCGGCAAGTTCAGTTGCCGAGCGAGAAGCATTTATCTCCGGATTCAAAATTGCAATGAGGCTGGCTTGTAAGGCTCTTGCGGATGAAACAAAAGAATAAATTGCCATACTCTTTGGTCTCAAAGAAAAATAAAAATATTGGCACAGCCACTTAATTTTCTGAGCGAAATTAAGTGGCTTTTTCTATTTCACAAAGGAGAAAACATGAGTAACACAAAAAAGAAATACGGCGTCCGTATCAGTGTGCTGGAATACGGATACTACGAGGTGGAAGCCGGATCGAAAGAAGAAGCGGAAGCTAAGGCGGAGGAAAAAATCGCGGAAGGGAATGTCTGTTGGGAAGATTTTGAGATCACAGATTCCACAGCAGAAGAAGTACGAAAAGAGAAAGTGAGGGATGTCGGTGACAGATAACGAAGAAGCCTTGAACCGAAAACTTTACGAAAAAGTTTCGGCGGAAATGGAAGCGTATGAGAACGAACTGCTTGCCATGCCGCCCGAAGAAATTCTGGAACACGCATACGCCTATGCAACGAAACAGGACATTGTTTTGGCACTTGAGGAGCACGGTCTGAGTGAAAAGCAAGCGCGGGCTTTGCTCCGATGCGATAACGCGTTGGAAGCCATTTTTGACCGCTGGGAGCATACGGAGATGGCGTATATGGACACGATCCGTGATATGATTTCCTGTACGGCAAACGAAAAAATTCGGGCTGCTTTCAAAGAAAAACTGAGACAGGGCGGGAGATAAGATGCCGCGTTATGTAACACCCGATGTGGTGGAACAGGCACGCAAGGTCGATCTTCTTTCCTACTTTCAGGCAACCGCGCCAAACGAACTTGTTCGCTGCGGTGCGGAGGAATACTGCACAAGGGAACATGACAGTCTTAAAATTTCGCACGGCAAATGGTATTGGTGGAGCCGTGGAATCGGCGGCGCGTCGGCGCTGGATTATCTCGTAAAAGGACTTGGTATGGACTTTGTTTCGGCTGTGCAAGCCGTTATGAATCAAGCGCCAGCCGTCCGAATAACGCCTCAGCCGAAGCATGAGAAGCCCACACAGCCGGTTCTCCCGCAATACACCTTTGACTGTAAGACCGTAAAGGAGTACTTACAGGAAAGAGGTATTGACGGGGAGATCATAGACAACTCCATAAAACAAAGACAGATAGCCGAGTCGGTGAAAACCGGAGCGGCTCTTTTCTTTGGAAAGGACAAAAACGGAAATGTGCGTCAATGCTCGGAACGCGCAACAGACGGAACGCCAAACAAAAAGGACACTTACGGAAGTGACCGGAGCTATTGTTTCTTTTCCGAAGCACGGGTACCGTGTACCTCTGTCAGTGTATTTGAAAGCGCTATTGACCTGATGTCTTTTGCAACGATTATGAAGCGCCGGGGATTGGACTTTCGGCGCTTTCACATGCTCTCACTTTCGGGTGTATACCTGCCCGGAAAGAACGAGAATGAGTTCCGGATTCCCGCCTCGCTGGAGCGATTTCTGCGTGAATATCCCGACACGAAAGCCATCTATCTTCACCTTGACAGTGATTACGCCGGCAGACGAGGTGCAGCCGGTTTTATTACGGTTCTTGGAGACAGATATGATGTCAGATATCTTCCGCCGAAGTTCGGAAAGGACTACAACGATTACCTGATGCACCTCATCCATCTTGAAAATCTGAAAACCGAAAGGACACAAAAGAATGAATTACGAAAAGAAAAGACCGAACCGCGATGAGCGCATGAAGCGGAAGTTTTTCAGAAATCTCTACCGCCTGTGCGCCAAAACCTGCTACTTTGACAAGGGCAAAAGTCATGTGCAGTCGGTGGTGAACAGTATGGCGGGGAATAAGAAGTTCAACCCGATCCTGTGCTGGAAGTACACGCCCGTCATCGCCTGTGAGGTCGTGATGGAGGAAGCGGACTACGGTATCCGTCACAACAGCCTGTTCCCGTGCGGCGGTAAGCTGATCGCCGAGAGAACCAACGACGCTACGGAAAACTTCGGCTTCGTTTACGACAGAAACGAGCTGTGGCTGCTCAGAGATATGACCTTTGCCGTTACAAGAAGCATCACATACGGGAACTGCGAGGGTGAGCGTATGACCTATCGTTACTTTATCGGGAACGACTTGGATTGCTTCCGAAAGTATTGCGAGGCGGACGACATTCTTGCCCGTGTGCGTGAGCTGATACGCGAGAATGAAAGTCAGTTTGAGGTGTGAGCATGAAGAAAAACTATAAGGTGCGTATCACCGAAACGCTCACAACGACCGTGGATGTGGAAGCTCATTCCCGTGACGAAGCGGAACAGATTGCGTCGGACAATTGGCATAATTCCGACTATATTCTTGACGCAGATAACTTTGTCGGAGTCGAGTTTGAAGCGACCGAGGAAGAACCGGTCAGGAAGAAAAATTACCGGGAGGAACGCTGAAAGGAGGAACGGGGCGGCGGAGGGTACAGGCGCGTCGCGAAGTCTTAGCAAGCACTGAATTATGGTGCACACCCGATGGTGCTCACACCAAATTCGCTTGTGAGGGGGCTGCGCCCCCTAATACCCCCGCCGCTTCTATGATGCTATGGCATACGAGCAATATGCTTTGAACCGAAAACGCCCGTACCGTGTTCATGTCTATCTGAACGAGCAGGAATACCAACGGCTCAATATCATGGTCGCGTACACCTCTCTCAGCCGTGAACAGGTCTTGCGCGACCTCATCAACGGGCTGACAATCAAGGCAGCTCCCGTTGCCGAGTACGGAGCTATCGTCCGTGAACTCAACCGCATCGGGAACAACATCAATCAGATTGCCGCCAAGCAGCACAGCCACGGTTTTGTGGATGAACTGATGCTCCGTGAAGCGGTCGCTTCCTTACAGCGGATGGAACGGGAATTTACACGCGCCTTTGCACAGGAGAGCTGATGGCGGTCACGGCAATCTGGAGTGTCAAGGGCAGTGTGGGAAAGGTTCTTCGCTATGTTGCGAACCCGGCAAAGACATGGAACGGACAGTATGCGGAAGCGGCAAAGTTCCACACGGTGGAGAGGATATTGGAGTATGATGCCGACGCCATGAAAACAGAGAAGCAGTTTTATGTTACCGGTATCAACTGTTCAGACAGTCCCGCCTCCGTCGCCGAGCAGTTCCGCGCTACCAAGGAGACATGGAAGAAGCCGGGCGGTATTGTCTGCTTTCACGGGTATCAGTCCTTTGAAGCAGGCGAGGTCACGCCCGACATCGCACATGAGATCGGTGTCGAGCTGGCAAAGCAACTGTGGGGTGACCGCTTTCAGGTTGTCGTTTCCACACATACGAATACCGGGAAAATCCATAACCACTTCTGTCTCAACAGCGTGTCGTTTACGGACGGCAAACGGTATTACGACCAGAAAGCAACCTACTACAAAATGCGAGAAGTATCGGACGATCTTTGTGAGGATTACGGGCTGTCGGTGATCGAACATCCCGGACGCGGGTCCAAGCAGTATAAAGCATGGCTCGGCGACAAGGACGGCACTTCCCAGCGCGACGCAGTACGGGCGGACATCAACGCTGTGCTTGAATATGCGACGAGCTTCCGGCAGTTTCAAATCGAGATTCAGAACCGGGGATATATTCTGGAATACCGCGGGAGCTTTCTCCGCATCCGACCGGACGAGGGAAAGAAATTCTTTCGCCTTGATCGGCTCGGTGACGGATATTCCGAGGATGAGATACGAGAACGCTGCCGCTGTAATTACGAAAACAGACCGCGCCCGGTTCGTGCGGCATTTGTTTACCAAAAACGGGAGCGCGCAACAGGTATCGTAGGGCTTTACCGCCACTATGTGTATCTCCTAAAGCACTTTCCGCATGAGGTACGCCCGTTTGAACGGACGGCGTATGCGGCAATGCGGGAGGACGCACGAAAAGTAAAACGGTACAGCGAAGGAGCCAAGCTTCTTGCCGCCAATGACATTGTGACGGCAGAGGACTTGAGGCACTTTACAGAGAATATCGGAACCCGTTTCAAAGCTCTTGCGTATGAGCGCGCGAAACAGCGCAACCGCCTGCGGCGAATGCACGACAGCACCGCCATGCAGCCTACCAAGGAAATTATTTATGACCTGACCGCACAGATGGCGGAACTGCGACGGCAGATGAAGCTGTGCGAGGACATTGCCGAGCGGTGCGGGGTGATTGAGATGGTGGTCAACGAGATCGAGCGCGGGCAATTTGCCGAAAAAAAGAAACCTGCGGAAAAGAAAAAATGCGAAAAAGGGATTGACATTTGATAGCATTTGTGCTATCATAATAATGGAACGAATGGAGCAACCCGGAGAAGAAAAGAATATGTACAGCATTGAGTTTTACGAGAAGGAAAACGGTGAGTCCGATGTATGGGACTTCCTTGAAGAACTGCGGGAAAAAGCAGCGACAAATAAGGACGCACGAATACAGTATCGTCAGATAACACTGTATATTGAACTTCTTCAAAACAACGGAACGCGGCAACCGGACAATATTACAAAGCATATAGAGGAAAACATTTGGGAGCTGCGTCCGGGGAACAATCGTGTGTTCTATTTCTATTACGAGAACAACACCTTTGTCCTGCTTCATCATTTCCGAAAAAAGACGCAGAAGACACCGCAGAGAGAAATTGAACAGGCGAAAGCAGAACGCAATGATTATTTACGCCGAAAGGAGGCTGTAAAGAAATGAAAACATGGGATGCGTATAAGGATCATGTAAAAAAGGTTGACCCGGATGCAAAACGGGACATTGAGGAAATGGAGAACATTGCCGCCATCGTCGGCAAGATGGTGGAAAAACGGAATGATCTCGGAATCACGCAAAGAGACCTTGCCGCAATGTGCGGAATTCCGCAGTCCTCGGTGGCGCGAATCGAATCGTTTCAGACAACACCGAATTTGGATACCCTGCTGAAGATCATGCAACCGCTTGGTCTGAAGTTGGTGGTTGCACAGGCAAACGAATAAGCAAAAGTCAGGGCGGCAAAAATGTTGCCCTGATTTTTTATAAAGCATACTGCCTCATTAATCAGATCCAAAAGCATAAAACTAAGAGTAGTGCAAAAAATATTGTTCTATATTTTCTCGAACGCATTGACAAAATGATGATTATTGGGTATAATATAAACAAAGGAAGGCGGTGATTCAGAATGAAATACCAAAAAGCCCTGCTACAGCTCGGCTGCTTTACGCTTGAGGATGCTGTTTCACTGACGGGAAGCGTTCCGGCAGCAAAATCCATGCTCCAATATTATACAAGCCATCAGGCGGTGATGCAGGTACGCAGGGGACTGTATGCGGCAATCAATCCGTTGGACGGGGAACCGCTTGCAGACAGATACCGGGTTGCTTCCAAATTGTCACCAACCGCGGTTGTTTCGCATCATTCGGCATTTGAATATCACGGATACACCAATCAGGTGTTTTACCGTACATTCGTATCATCAGAAAGCAAATTCAATTCTTTTTCGTTTGGAGGGTACTCTTATGTCCGTATGCCTTCTTCCATGTCTCTCGGTATAGAAGTCGGGAGAAACGGAGAGCGTGTGACCGATATAGAGCGCACCTTGCTCGATTCGGTCAATGATTTTGAGAGAACCTGCGGATTTGAGGAACTGATACAGTGTATCTCTCTGATCTCTGTGCTGAACGAGCAGAAACTGACGGACTATCTGGAAGCGTACCAGAAGCGGTTTCTTTATCAGAAGGTCGGTTTTATTCTGGAGCATTTTCGGGATAATTTTGATCTGTCTGACTGCTTTTTTGAGATGTGCCATAAGAACGCCGGCAACAGCTCCCGTTATCTGATAAAGGGAACCGAGCAGGGGGAAATGGAGTTCAGCAATGCATGGCATCTGACCTATCCGAAAGACTTATGGGGAAAAATAACGGGAGGCGATGAAAATGCCGACATATGATAAAATCTATCTGGCAAATCGGGCAAAGGAACTCTCAGTCGTCAGAGACACATTTGAAAAGGTACTGCGGCTTTGCGATATTCTGCGCTTTTTCGACAGCAGTGAATACTTCAGGCAGAAGCTCGCACTGAAAGGCGGGACAGCAATCAATCTGCTGTTTTTTGACCTGCCGCGTCTGTCCGTGGATATTGATCTGGATTTCTGCGAAAATGTATCACGGGAGGAAATGATCCGTATTCGTGAAACCATTGATGAGAGACTGAAAAAGTATATGGCTGCCGCAGGGTATACTTTGAGTCCGAAATCCAAAATGTACCATAGTCTGTATTCATATGTGTATGAATATATCAACTCCGGCGGAGTAAAGGATAACATCAAAATTGAAATCAATTACTCCTTACGGAGTCATATCCTGCCCACGCAGCATATGATTCTGCCGAGTCATATTGTAACCGGAGATTTTGAAGTGAATACGCTTTCTCCGATTGAGATTTATGCGACAAAGACCGTTGCGCTTCTGACGCGCGGTGCAGCAAGAGATCTGTATGATATGGACTATATGATACGGAGAGAGTACCTTTCCGAGGATACACTTGATTTGTACCGCCGATGTGTTGTGTTTTACCTGGCGGTTGCCACGGAAACGCCGATGATGACGGTGGATTATACGGCAGTGGAGCAGATTACACCGCACAGAATCATGACAGACCTCAAACCGGTCATACGGGACAGAGACGCCTTTGAGCTTGATGATGCGAAACGACGGGTTGAAGCCTTTCTTGATAAAAATCTGTATCTGACCGAAAACGATCTGTATTTTTTGAGAAGTTTCAGATTGGGACGATACAAGCCGGAAAATCTGTTTTCGGATGAGCGTGTTTTGAAGCGGATTGCAGACCATCCAATGGCTCTTTGGAAAACGCAGAGAAACAGAGATAAGGGCGAAAGATAATATTTGCAGAAAAGGATGTCAGTGATGGCATCCTTATTCTATTGCCTCGGATGATTCCGAGGCTTTTTTATTACGATAAAATTTTTTTATTACGATAAAAAAGGAGAAAACAGAAAGATGAACACATCCGGAGAAGCTGCCGAGCAGGTTATGAGGATGTCGCTGGAAGGCGCGGAGATCCTTATCAAGCTCACAGGCAGCGGAGCAAAAAATGCGGCTGTTCTCTTGTATTCTATTTACAAGGAGCAGAACAAGACAAGGGGCAAGGAACGACTGACCAATATGCTTCGTTCCGGCAAGCCTTTGAAGGTGTATACCTTCAAGCGGGACAATCTTGAAAAGTTCAAGGAGGTGGCAAAGGAATACGGTATCCTCTATACCGTGCTCAAAGAGAAAGAAGATAAGGACGGCGTGTTTGATGTGCTGGTCCGCGCGGATGACGATTCCAAGCTGGCAAGAGTGATCGAGCGGTTCAAGTTTTCCGGTGTCGATACGGCAGAGGTCAGAACCTCCATGCAGAAAGAGAAAACGGAAAAGGGAGAAGCGACACCGACCGCACCCGCCAAAGAGGAAGAATCCAAAGAGAGTTCGGAAGAGCCTGAAAAGGAGAAAGAAGCAACCGAACCGGAGCAGGCAGAGCCGACCGTGACCGCACAGGTCGGGGACGATGAAGAAAAGGAGACACCGGAGAGAACCGCCCCGACCAAGGAGCAGAACCTTGACGACCTCGCTATTCTGACGGGTGAGAAGCCCGCAACCGAAAACCCCACTATGGCTCGGCAGGGCGCAGAGGAACCGTTGCCGGAAAGTTCGTCCATGGACGAGGGCAAAGCCGTTACGGGCAGTCCTGCTCCGGACAGAAGCGGAACGGAGCCGAACGGGAAGAAATCGTTGACCATGTCGAGCCTGACAGAAACAGAAACAAAGCCCCAAGAGGGAGAATCGACATCACAGCCGAAATCGAAAGAATCCGGAGCGGACGGCTACAAAACACCGGACGGAAGGGTTGATATTTCCGATGTGATCCGTCGCAAAAAAGAAGCAAGGGCGGCGCAGGCAAAAGCGGAAAAGGGATTGCCGACAAAAGACCTGCCGCTTCCGAAGAAAGATAAAAAGGAGAGGTAACACATTTGAAAAAGCCACGGGCTTTTTCAAACAGGAAGGTTGTGCCTTGGCGGTTTGAACAACCGCCATTCCGACAGAGCCGGAACCGACGCAACCTTCCGCACAATTCAGAAAGGAATGTTTATAAATGAGCAATTCAGAACAAACCACGAAAGCAGAACAGACAGCAGAGAAGCCGAAGCTGACGCCGGAACAACGGGAGGCACAGAGAAAACAGGCGCTGGACGATGCGGCTAAGAAAGCCGTGTCGAGCGTAACCAATCTCCGCGCATATCTCGCAGTCCAGAGCCGCTTTGAACGCTACTCCACGAATAACAATCTTCTGATCTTTGCCCAACGCCCCGACGCGACAAGGTTGAAAAGTCTGGAACTTTGGAACAAGGAAAAGAAGTGGATCAGGGAGGGCGCAAAGGCGGTTGCCATCTATGAGCCGGTAAGAAAGCAGGGCAAGGACGGAAAGACCTATACCAACTTTGTCAGAAAGAATATGTTCGACATTTCCGACATCAAAGACCCGGAGCCGGATGTCCAGCCGACCTATACCGCGGCGGAAGCGGTGCAGGGACTCTTTGCCCACAAAGCCGTGGATGTACGGATGATTCCGGACTATCCGAGCGACCGTCAGTTCGGGGCGTTTTACGATGCAGAGGAAAACTGCGTGTATGCCAAGCGCGGTATGGGATACGAACAGATCTTTACCGATGTCGCGGTTGCGCTTGCGCACGCGGAAATGGCAAAGGACATCGAGGGATACCTGCCTGCGGAGCACCAATTTGAAGCGCGGTGCGCGGCGTATGTGCTGGCAAAGAAATACGGTGTTCCCACCAAGGCGGTGGAGATTGACCGTGTGCCGGAGGAATACGGCGTGATGGACGCGGCGGGTATCCGTGAAAACCTTGCGAGGATCCATGACAGCGTAAAGAATATCAGCTCCGGAATGTATAAGGCATTGGTCAAGGAAAAGGAGCAGGAGGTGTCCCCAAAAGAGAAATCGGGTAAAGGAGGTGATGCAAGATGAGGGAGAACACCTATCAGATTGAGGTCGGGGATTATGAGAGGCGCACGCTCATCGGTATCCTTGCCGAGTGCCGCAATGAGTGCCTGAAACGGGAAACACCGACAGAGGATGTCAACAACCTGTTGGAAAAGGCGCTGGACGCACCACTGAAAAAGAAGAAAGGGAAAGACAGGGATGAAAGATAACCGGATCCTGCGGTGGTGCGCCGTAGGACTTGGACTGATCGCGGTGATATGGGTATCGGTGCTGCTTGCGCCGACAATCGGAGGCGGGCTTCCTTCCATGCTGCTAAAGCTGGGGGAAGCCTTTTCTCATCCTCTGCGGCTGTCGTGGTGTGAGAGGACACCGACCTGTATGCTGATTCTTACGGCAATTTACGGGTTTTCGCTTCTTATCTACCACTATACGAAACCCAATTACCGCCGCCGCGTGGAACACGGTTCCGCCGAGTGGGGGGAAGCACAGAAGCTCTCCAAGAAGTACAGCCAATCCCCACGGGAGATGAACAAAATCCTGACGCAGAATGTGGAGATCGGGTATGACGCGCACAAGCACCGCCGAAATCTCAATACCCTTGTAGTCGGCGGTTCGGGCGCGGGCAAAACGCGATTTTATGCCAAGCCGAATATCATGCAGGGCAATACCAGCTTTGTGGTGCTTGACCCAAAGGGAGAAATCCTGCGTGATACCGGAAAGTTGCTGGAAGCAAAGGGATATGAAGTGAGGGTGCTTGATCTCATCAACATGGAGAAGTCCATGTGCTACAATCCGCTTCTCTATGCCGAGAGTGACAACGATGTACAGCGGCTTGTGACCAATTTGTTTAAGGCAACAACCCCCAAGGGCAGTCAATCACAAGACCCGTTCTGGGATACAGCGGCGAGTATGTTGCTGATGGCACTCATCTTTTATGTAAAAGCCAAAGCATACCCGAATCAGCAGACCTTTGGCAAGGTATTGGAGCTGCTTGCGGCGGGAGAGGTCAACGAGGAGGAGAGGAATCAGCAGAGCATACTCGATGAAATGTTCGGCGATCTCGCGGAGGAGTATCCGGGGCATATCGCGCTGAAGTATTATACGGCTTATCGCGGCGGCGCGGCAAAAACGCTGAAATCCATTCAGATTACGCTTCAGGCAAGATTGGAGAAATTCAATCTGGAAAGCCTGAACCTGCTTTGCTCGGCAGATGAGCTTGACCTCAAAACATTGGGAACCAAAAAGGTGGCGCTGTTTGCCCTGATCCCCGACAACGACACGAGCTTTAATTTCCTTGTATCAATGCTGTATACGCAGTTGTTTCAGCAACTGTTCAAGGTTGCGGACGGCGGGGGCGGCGCACTGCCGGTTCCCGTGCATTTTATGATGGACGAGTTCGCCAATGTTTCGCTTCCCGATGATTTTGATAAAATCCTCTCGGTCATGCGTTCCCGCGGTGTATCGGTCAGCATTATCCTGCAAAACCTCGCGCAACTAAAGGCATTGTTTGAGAAACAGTGGGAATCCATTATCGGCAACTGCGATGAATTTGTCTATCTCGGAGGAAACGAGCAGAGCACACACAAATATGTGTCCGAACTGCTCGGCAAAGCCACCATCGACACGAATACCTACGGTAAAAGCGACGGTATGCGCGGAAATTTCTCCACCAACTATCAAAACACCGGGCGTGAGCTAATGACGCCGGATGAGGTACGACTGTTGGATAACCGGTACGCGATATTGTTTATCCGCGGAGAACGCCCGGTCTTGGATTTCAAGTATGACATTCTGAAACACCCGAATCTGGCAATGACCGCAGACGGAGATCGGGCAAATGCGTATGAACACGGTGTCAGAAAGCCGGAGGGAGTCCGCGTTGAGGTTGTGGACATTTCGGCATACCCCGGCAAGACGGTCAAGGACTTTCCGGAAATTGATGAGTATATCGCGGACATGGAAGCCTTTGACGATGCAGACCTTGAGGTCTATCTGGAATTTTTGCAAAATGAAAGGAACAAAGAGAATGAAAAACAAAAAGAAAATGCCTCTTAAGGCAAGAAAATTTCTGAAGGTGTGGGTGACGGCAGTGCTGGTCATTTTCGTTGTCGGTGCTATGGCACTGACCTGCTTTGCGGCGGAAGATGATCCGATTACGGTGGTCAACAACCTTTCCGACTTCATGTTCGGACTTGTCCGTGCAGTCGGTATGATTATGCTCGGATTTGCCGTTGTACAGATCGGGCTATCTCTCAAGAGCCACGACCCGTCACAGAGAGCGAACGGTTTTCTGACGCTTGCGGGCGGCGTCGTCATCACCTTTGCGAAAGAAATTCTCAATCTGATTACGGGCGGCTGACGCCCGTATGAGGAGGTGCGGGAATGAGTAACAATTGGATTGTTGAGAATATCCAAAACGCCCTCGACACCTGGAACGACAAACTGAACGAGATATGGCGGCTGCTTTCGCAGTCGCCTACCGAGTTCAAGGGCGGCACGGTATGGAATGTCATGGTAAACATCAACGGGACGCTCAAAGCGGTTGGTTATGCGCTTTTGGTGCTGTTCTTCCTGATGGGAATCATGAAGCATTACAATTCCATGCAGGAGATCAAACGCCCGAAACAGGCACTTAAGCTGTTTATCCGGTTTGTGCTTGCGAAAGCGGCGGTCACATGGGGGCTGGATCTGATGATGGCAATGTTTACGATTGTACAGGGCATCATTTCTAAAATTATGGCTTCCTCCGGCATTGGCGGCAGAAGCGGAATCTATCTGCCGGGTGAGATGATAAAGACCATAGAGAATTGCGGCTTTTGGGAGAGCATTCCGCTGTGGGCAGTAACGCTGATCGGAAGTTTGCTGATTTGGGTGCTGTCCTTTATCCTGATTCTCACGGTGTACGGGCGGATGTTCAAGCTCTTTATATATGCCGCAATCGCGCCGATTCCGCTGTCCTCGTTTGCAGGGAGGAGACAGGGAATATCGGCAAGAGTTTTCTGAAATCCTTTGCCGGCGTATGTCTGGAGGGCGCAATCATCGTGCTTGCCTGCGTCATCTATTCGCTGTTTGCGTCAGCTCCGCCGTCTGTCAGTACCGGTGCCTCGGCAATCACGCAGGTCTGGACTTATGTCGGGGAGATCGTATTCAATATGCTGGTGCTTGTCGGGAAAGTGAAACTGTCGGATCAGGTTGTGAGTAAGATGCTTGGAATCTGACGACGGAAAAATATTTCAAAAGAATTTTGGCACAATGTATTGCTTTTGTGCGCACAATGGTGTATAATATAGATGAACCTAAGAAGAAGGGAGGTCATAGCTATGGCTACGAAATCAGCAAATCTGTATGCACGGATAGAGCCGGATGTCAAGGAGCAGGCGGAAACCATTCTTGCCGCGCTCGGTATTCCCGCATCCAACGCAATCACGATGTTTTATAAGCAGATCATTTTACAGAATGGTCTACCGTTTGATGTAAAGTTGCCCGCTCCGAGAGTTCCGGATGTCAGCAAACTGACCGAGACGGAGCTGAACGCAGAACTGGAGAAAGGATTTGCGGATATTGCGGCAGGACGGACGCAGAAAGCGGATGAGGCGTTTGCGGATATTCGTCGGGCAAGAGGGATATGACATTTGAAGTTCGTCTTTCCAGTCAGGCGAAGCAGGATCTCGGTGATATTTACGATTATATTGCCCACGACCTGCAAAACCCGTTTGCTGCAGAGGGATTGCTCGGAAGATTGGAAAAAGCCATTCTGAGTCTTGACGAAATGCCGGAGAGATATCGCGCTTATGAAAAAGAGCCGTGGCACAGCCGTGGACTTCGGGTGATGCCGGTGGAGCGCTATATTTTGTACTATGTTCCGGACGCCGAGAGTCGGATTGTTCGTATTGTTCGCGTTATGTATGGCGGACGGGACACAGAGGCACAGCTGAAGCAAACAAATTAAATGAATAGAAAAGAAAACGGAGGAAGAAGCGCGGGCGTATTTCAACCGTATCTCTGCCGAATTTGCGGCGCTGTTCGCAAAGCTCGGCTCCAGATTTGAGGAGGTCACAGCGGAAGAAAAACTCCGTATCCTGTTTGACTTCTTTCACTACGGTGCGGAGGACGATTACCATTATGACGCGGGATTGTACACGCAGCGCGGATACAGCTTCAAGGATGCCATTGCACCGGACTGTCTGGAATTTCGTACCGACTATTTCAAAATGGATGGGCGATACGGCAGGGTACTGTATCTGCGCGACTATGCCAACTTTATCAAGGACAGTTTCATTGCGGAGCTGACCGACATCGACCGGGGTATGATCCTTTCTATTGATGCAAGTCCCATTACGACCGAAGCGGCAGTAAAACTCGGTGAGAACAAGCTGCTTTCGGTGGAAACCAACATTTCCAATTGGCAAAGAAAGCAGAACAGCAACAATAACTTTTCCGCTACCGTTCCGTATGACATGGAGCGCCAGCGTGAGGAGAGCCGCGAGTTTCTCAACGATTTAGTAGCCCGCGATCAGCGCATGATTCCGGCGCTCATTACGCTGGTGCATACGGCAGATACCAAGGAGCAGCTTGACGCGGATACCGAATCCATCCGGCAGTGTGCGAGAAAGCACCTGTGTTCTCTGAATATCCTCCGCTGGCAGCAGCTTGAGGGACTGAACACGGTACTCCCATACGGCGCACCGAAGCTGGATATTCGCAGAACATTGACAACGGAATCGCTGGCAGTGTTTATGCCGTTCCGGGTGCAGGAGGTTTGTCATACGGGCGGCATTTATTTTGCCAATAATGCGATTTCAAAGAACCTGATTATGGTCAACCGCGCGGAATTGCTCAACGGCAACAGCTTCATTACCGGTGTTTCCGGTTCGGGTAAGTCGATTCTGGCAAAGCAGGAGATCATCAATCTGTTCCTGTCGGATAAGGACGCAGATATTATTATCATCGACCCGGAGCGCGAATACGGCAAGATTATGGATGCTTTCGGGGGAGAGAACATTGAAATCTCGGCAACGAGCAAGAATCATATCAATGCCATGGACATCAATATGGACTATGCCGACGGGCAAAACCCCGTTACGCTGAAATCCGAGTATATGCTGTCCCTGTGTGAGCAGGCAGTATGCGACCTCGGACCGAAGCAGAAGTCGCTCATTGACCGCTGTACGGCAAATCTGCTGAACGGATATATGCGAAGCGGCTTTTGCGGCAAGGCACCGACGCTGAAAGATTTCTATGAAGAACTCAAAGCACAGCCGGAACCGGAAGCAAAGGATATTGCACTGTCGCTGGAACTCTTTACAAGCGGCAGTCTTGATACCTTTGCGGGTGAAACCAATGTGGATACCAAGAATCGTTTGATCTGCTATGACATCCACGATCTCGGCAGAGCACTGATGCCTATCGGGATGCTTGTGGTGCTTGATAATATCCTCAATCGAATCACCGCAAACAAGGCGCGGGGCAGAAAGACCTATATCTTCATTGATGAAATCTATCTCCTTTTCAAGCATGAGTACTCGGCGAACTTTTTGTTCACGCTTTGGAAGCGTGTTCGTAAGTACGGTGCGTTTATTACGGGCATTACGCAAAATGTCGAGGATCTTCTGCAAAGCCATACGGCAAGAACCATGCTGGCAAACTCCGAGCTTGTGGTAATGCTCAATCAGGCGGCGACAGACCGCGAGGAGCTGGCAAGTCTGATGGGAATTTCGGATTTGCAGATGGGGTATATCACGAATGTAGATGCAGGACACGGACTTGTCAAGATCGGTGGGGCGTTGGTGCCTTTCGTAAACAAGGTGCCGAAGGATACAAAGCTCTATGCCTTGATGACAACCAAATTCGGTGAATGAATAATCGCTTTGGGCGGCAGCAATGCCGCCCGTTTTTTATGGAGGAAGATTGTGAGTAAAGAAAAACTCTATATTGTTTCTCTGTCAGGCGGAAAGGATTCTACGGCAATGCTTTTACGCTTGATAGAAGAAAAGCGCCCGATTGATCGGATTCTGTTCTGTGATACCGGGCTTGAATTTCCGCAAATGTATGACCACCTGAATAAGCTGGAGCAGTATATCGGCAGAAAGATTACCCGCTTGAAGGCGGAATACAGCTTTGAGTATTACTTTTTGGAATATATGCCGAAACGAAAAAATCCCGCACTGCGGCAGTACACGGGAAACAGTTGGGCAGGACCGAATAATCGGTGGTGCACAGGACGACTGAAAATCAATGTGGTAAATAAGTATCTGAAAGAACTGAAAAAGAATTACGATGTGGTTGAATATATCGGAATTGCCGCCGATGAGCCGAAGCGGGTGAAACATGCGTGTTATCCGCTTGTAGAATGGGGGATGACGGAAAAGGACTGCCTTGATTATTGTTATGCGCACGGCTTTGATTGGGGTGGGCTGTACGAGATATTTCACCGCGTGTCATGTTGGTGTTGCCCCTTACAGCCCCTGTCCGAATTGCGCAAGCTGTATGAGTGTTTCCCTGAATTGTGGAAGCAATTGCGTAAATGGGACGATGGCACATGGCAGAAATTCCGTGCGGATTACTCGGTACGAGAGCTGGAGATGAGGTTCGAACTTGAAAAAGAGTGGCTGGCGGCCGGTAAGAATATCCGCTGCCGGAATTTTTACACCGAACTGAAGGAACGGATAATGAAAAAACAGGATGTGCCGATATGAAAATAAAAACAAGGGAATCCCTCAGAACCATAAAAACCTTTGACCGGGCGAAAACGCTCGGTCAAAAGGTAAAAAAGGGGGCAGGGGAGGTAAAGGAGTATGGTGCGGAATTGCAGAATCCCCATTACGGGAGTGCAAACGAATATGCCGGCAATGCGGTTGAGAACACCGAAAGGCGCACGGCAAGAAATGTTGCCTATGGTGCAGGTAAGATCGGGAATTGGGGACTGAAAGAAACGCGAAAGAACATCTTGAAATGGCGCAACCGTCCGAAAAAGTTCAAAGTGAAGGTACAGCAGCCGAAACAGCTTCCTGCTCACAAGCGTCCGGCTTTACCATCTGCGAAAACAACGGCAAAAACGGCGCAGAAGGGTGTAAAGACCGCACAGCGAACAGCTAAGGCGGCGACGAAAACCGCAAAAGTGACCGTAAAAGCTGCGCAGAGGGCGGCACAGGCGGCAAAAGCAGCGGCGAAGGCAACCGTGAAGTTTGTAAAGGTTGCGGCAAAAGCCATAGTTGCCGCCGTAAAAGCTACGGTAGCGGCAGTCAAGGGAATTGTTGCGGCAATTGCCGCAGGCGGTTGGATTGCCGTTGTGGTCATTCTCCTGATCTGTATGATCGGACTTGTGGTAGGATCGGTGTTCGGCATTTTTGCTCCAAATCCGGATAATGAAAACGGTATCACGATTGTTCAGACGGTACGCGAAGCAAATGCGGAATACGAGGCACAGATCGCGGAGATAAAGAGCCGATACGACTATGATATGTGCTTTGTGACGGGTGAGCCGTGCGAATGGAGTCTTGCTATCGCTGTATATGCCGTCAAGACAAATCGGACAGAAGATGTCGTGACCTTTGACGAGGCGAAAGCGGAGGTTCTAAAAGAGATCTATCGCCGCTTGAATCGTATGGATGTCCATACGGAGCATATCACGGTGAAAGAAACGCACCTTGAAACACAGGAGGACGGAAGCGTTGTCCCGGTTGAGCAGGAGGTTGTGAAAACTTATTTGTATATTGACACGGTTTCTCTAACCGCAGAAGAAGCGGCGAACCTTTACGGCTTTGATACGAAGCAAAGGGAACAGCTTGATACGCTGATGAGCCAAGATTTTGACGAAATGTGGGCGGTGTTGGTCGATTGACCGACACCGTATTACATAATATACACAATAAACTTTTTGAAAGTTTAAAAAAATTATTTTTTCTTGTTAGGTTTTTGAGTTTATTGATGATTTCATAAGTGAATGATAAATATAAGGAGTGAAAACTATGCGTAAATTTATCTCAACCATTCTATTGCTCACGATGATTCTTGCATTATGTTCGTGTAATGCAGACTCCGCCCCCAACGGCTCTGAATCATCAACCACACCCGGAACAAATACCGTTGATCCCGGCACAGACACGACTGACCCCGGTACAGATACCACCAATCCCAGCACAAACACAACCGATCCGGGAGCAGATACTACCGACCCCGGCAATAATACGGGCGAGCCTGCTGAAATCGACAAAGCGTATATGTTGAGTATCATTGATCGTATTTATAACGCAGCAGAAGGAAGTGTCTACAAAGGATATTATTTAGGTGAACATAGAGATGAAATGATCAAGCAGGGTAATATCTCGGAAAAAGGTAGTTCCCGCTATTTTGGTGTGTCACTTGAATTTATTGCTGCCGTATATTCGGAAGCCAATCAAAAAGCTGTCGCATACTCGATGTGCCTGCTCCGCGCAAATGACGACGCCAATATTGAGCAAATCAAAACGGCAATCAAGGATAATGCCAATCCGAACAAATGGGAATGCGTGACGGCAGAAAAGGTTATTGTAGAATCCAACGGCAAATATGTAATTTTGATTATGGCAGATAGTGCCGAAGCCGAAGCATTGAAAGCGGCATTTCTGTCCTTGAATCTCGACTGATGGTTTTTTCAAGCATTTCATTTTTATACCTTTTCCTACCGACCGTCATCATACTGTACTATGCCGTTCCCCAAAAACTGAAAAATTATCTTTTGTTACTATCGAGCCTTGTATTTTATTATATCGGCGGTCAAAAATTGATATGGATTATGCTCGTATCAATCACGCTGAATTATCTTTCTGCGTTGTTGATTGAAAAAATGCGGAGTACACGGTATGCAAAACCAATCCTCGTTGTATCGGTCATATTAAATCTGGCATTGCTCGGATATTATAAATACTTCGGCTTCTTTGCCCAAAATATCAATTCGATTTTCGGAGATACAATATCCATACCGAATATCGTTTTGCCTATTGGGATCAGTTTCTTTACATTTCAAGCTATGAGCTATACGGTAGATGTCTACCGAGGAACTGTCAGCGCGGCGAAAAACCCATGTACTGTCGGAGCTTATGTTACGCTTTTTCCACAGTTAATTGCCGGTCCGATTGTCCGATATAGCGAAGTGGAAAAGGAGCTTAAAAGCAGAACGCACAGCCTTTCGGATTTTTCATACGGCGTGAGGCGATTTTGCATAGGGCTTGGGAAAAAGGTCTTGCTTGCCAACAACTTGGCGGCTATTGTGAAAACCGCTACCTATACGGACGAAAAAACCGTTCTGCTCTATTGGATGTCGGCAGTCGCCTTTACTCTGCAAATTTACTTTGATTTTTCGGGCTACTCGGATATGGCAATCGGACTATGCCGTATGTTTGGTTTTCATATCGGTGAAAATTTCAAATATCCGTTTATCTCGTCAAGCATAACAGAGTTTTGGCGAAGATGGCATATATCTCTCGGCACATGGTTTCGGGACTATGTGTATATCCCGCTTGGAGGAAACAGAGTTAAAAAATATCGGTGGTTTATCAATATTACCGTTGTTTGGTTTCTAACCGGCTTGTGGCATGGTGCGGCTTGGAACTTTGTGTTATGGGGTGCAAGCTACGGTGTTCTCCTCATTATCGAAAAGCTGTTTTTGAAAAAGCATCTTGATAAACTTCCGAAATGTGTTGGACTTGTATATACGCTGTTCTTTACGATTGTCGGATTTACAATTTTTAACGCAAGCAGTATAAGCGAGGCGGGACAAATACTTTCTGCTATGTTTGGCACTTCGGGACTTGCGTTATTTGGAGAGCAATCGCTATATTTGTTGAGAAGCTATGCGGTTACATTCCTAATAGCATTTATCGCATCCACACCATTGAGTGCTTTCCTCGGAAACAAATATAAGGATTCGCTTGCGATCACAATAGCCGAGCCGATCTGTTCTGCCGCTTTATTGATTATTTCAACAGGCTACCTTATAGACGGCTCTTTCAACCCATTTATCTATTTTCGATTTTAAGGAGCGTGCTTATGAGAAACAGAATAAAAGAAATATGCATGGCTTCTATGTTCGTACTGATTATAGTGGGATTTGGAATTGCATTTTTGTTGTCGCCGGATAAGGAAATTTCCACGAGTGAGCGAAGAAAACTATCAACATTTCCCGATATATCTTTGGCTTCCATACAAAACGGAGAGTGGTTTGAGAAGTTTGAAGATTATTCGCTCGACCAATTTCCGTTGCGTGATAACTTCCGAACAATAAAGGCGGCAGTTGAATACGGGATATTTATCAAGGCAGATAACAACGATATTTATATTTCAAATGGTTATGTTTGCAAAATGGATTATCCACTTGATGAAGATGCGATTGTAGAAGCCTGCGAAAAGCTGAATGACATATATGATACTCTTTTTGAGGGGGCAGATGCTTATTACAGTATTATCCCGGATAAGAATTACTTTCTTGCAGATGAAAGCGGTCATTTGAGCTATGATTATGATGTGCTGTTTTCTTTGATGGACAGCAATCTTGATAGCCAAATGAAATATGTTGATATTGCTTCCGAACTTGAAATCGGGCAATACTACAAAACCGATTTGCATTGGCAACAACAAAGCATTATACCCGTTGCGGATCATCTTTTGTCCGAAATGAAAATGGCATCTCCCGAAAGGGATTATACTTTCACTACACTTTCGCCCTTTTACGGTGCGTACTTCGGTCAAGCGGCATTACCGATCTCGCCCGATGAACTAATCTATTTAAGCAATTCCGTACTTAACAACTGCACCGTTTATAATCCCTTGAAAAATACATATTCCACGATATACGAAACATCGTCTTTTAGCGGAGTTGACCCGTATGATGTTTTCTTGTCGGGAGCAGAGTCAATCTTGGTTATCGAAAATCCTAACAATCCACAAGGTGACGAGCTATATATTTTCCGAGATTCGTTTACCTCGGCTTTGTCACCATTGTTGATTGAAAGCTGTTCCAAAATTGTCTTGATTGATCCGCGCTATATTGCACCCGAAAATGTTGCAAAATACATAGAGCTATCTGAAAATTCAAAGGTGTTGTTTATGTTTAGCACGACAATTTTGAATAAAGGCTATCTGTTCAAATAATCATATAGAATTTTTCCTCGAAAAATGTTATAATAAATATATTCGTTTTTTTGTTAGTTTTTTGCGGAAATAAATGATTTATGAGCGAGGAGGAAAGCGATATGTTTTTCATATCTTTTATTGCCGACCATAATGAGGCAAACACCTTAAAATACGATGAAGAATATGTCGTTAAACTGTATTCGGATATGATATACGGGATTTCTCTTTCTCAACTGAAAAACACGCACGATGCTGAAGATGCTCTGCAAGAAACATTTTTTACATACTTTAAGAAGAATGAGCGATTCAAAGATGAAGAACACCGAAAAGCGTGGCTAATACGAGTGACACTTAACTGTTGTAAGCGAATTATTGCATATAATCGCAAGCACTTTAGCATTTCCATAGACGAAGTCGTCGTGCCGTGTGAACTTGAAACCAAAGAAGATAATTGCGTTTATAACGCAGTTCTATCTCTGCGGGAGAAGTACAGAACGGCTATATATCTGTTTTACTTTGAAGATCTGCCGGCAAAAGAAATTGCGAGAATTCTGAAAACAAGCGAAGCAAATATATTTATGAGATTATCTCGTGGACGAAATATGTTGAAAGAAAAGCTGGAGGGAGTTGTTGATTTATGAATTATGGTTTCAAAAGAATAAAAGATCAAATTAAGCCGCGTGATGAAGTGGTAAACGACACAATTGAAAGGTCGAAACATATTAAAAGAGATCATCCACAATCTGTTGTGCTAACGAGAATTACAATATTTGTTTCAATCATTTGCGTTTTTGTAATCTGTTGCTTTGCAATCCCGTATATTGCCAATTTCGGAGGTACACAAATCCCCCTGGATAGCACAAATAACAATGAAACAAATCCGCCGATAGAATTGCCAGAGGGGGCGATGTCTTTTAACGAGGGTGTGACGATCAGTGCCGAACTAAACAAGCTGATGAACACCGCCGATAAAAGCGAATTGCTGTCTGTTAAAATCAAAGTAGTTGATCTCACCGAAGCGTATGAGGACGATTACAAGTCCATTCAGTATGACGGAAAAACATACGAAGAATGGTGGGAGGAATACGAAATCGTCAATGCGAGAATGATCGAGATTGACGGTATGCTGAAAGACGGCCCCAACGCAGAGCTTGAAGCGGAATACAATGCTTGTGTTGAAAAGAGCGAAGAAATAAACATCATTTTGTCCGATATACAGAAAAAGCAAAAAGCAGAGTCCATTCAAAAGGAAATAGAGTTTTTCAAAACGCTTGGAATTGAGACGGAAAATAAGGGAGGTTATTTAGTTGCCGATCTCAATGTGGAGCAAATCAAGAGTATCGGAGGTGGTATGTGCGACTATTATATTGATGTAGCCCAAAAGACAGAGGAAATGGAAGAAATGCATTAAAAAATTGCATTTAACGAATTACTGAAAAGAAAGGAGAGTTCTAATGAAAGAGAAATATTCTTGTTACAATTCTTGCTATTGTAATGATGTTCCAATGTTCTATCGGTATTATGCCGGTAAATGCAGTAACAACTGCGGAAAAGAAGGTCGATGCAAGTATTGATGACGATGTGTATTCTTCGGCAACTTATGAGGATGGTAAATACTTGGTTTGCTTGTGGAGAGACAGTATTTCGGAGTCTGTAATTGAAAAGAAATTGCTTGAAGATTACAATTACGATGCATCTATATATGAGAACGAGGACTTGTATAATGCTACTGTCTATTCAAGAATTGCCAATGAGGAAGCAGCCTTGTATGGTTACAGTAGTGCCTATCAGAAGGATGGCGGTTTGGTAGCTGATGAAACGCTTGAAACCTTAATTTACAACAGAGTGTCTGAAGATTACGATGCATATACAGTAGCTAAGAGAAAAACGATTACTTCTTTGTATAAAGAAGATACCGATGCCTTTGTGAAGCAATATGTTGATGAAAAGTCCGATGTAGTATATACCGGCTCCTATTCGAGTACAATTATTCTCTATGCGACTAAAGCGGAAATTGAATACTATGCCCAAAAAGCAGATGTAAATCGAATTTCGACATTTGTTGATGAACTTCAAGAGCCCTCCCTATTTGATGTTCAAACAGATATTGGGACGGATGCTATCGTAGGTACACGGAGTACTGCGTATAATTCGGGAAGTGGGTATCGCGGAACGAATGTAAAGGTTGGCATATTGGAAGCGGGTTCTGGACGATATAATCCGTCGGCAACTCAATTGGCACCGATCCCAAGTACGCAGTTACAGTATGTTGCAAATCAAAGAGCAGATGGTACATATATAACTCCTACGGTGACAGCACACGCAACGATGGTTACAACACTTATTGTTGGACAAGCCGTGACCGTAAACGGACGATTGTATGAGGGTGTTGTTCCCAAGGCTACTGTGTATCAGATGCCCGTTGTGTATTCCACTGATGTTATGCGAGGAATTTCGCAGTTGGCTAACCTTGGCGTGAGTGTGATTAACTACAGCGGAGGAAGTGGCAACACTTTGGACTATGCATCGTATGACCAAGAGATTGATAATATCTTAAAATCGTCGGGTGTGTCGTTTGTCGTTTCCGCCGGAAATACGGGAAACAATGATCCCGAAGACGATCCGGAGAATCCTCAGTATCCATGCATTACGAGTCCCGGCAAGGCATATAACGCAATCACCGTTGGCAATTTGCGTACAAAATCCGGAGCTTACACATCGCTTTCTCCCATATATTCGATGAGCTCGTCATCTTCTTATGATGAGTTGAGCCATATTGCCAACAAACCGGATATTTCTGCTCCGGGTTCAAGCATTGCATATGTTTCGTCGGGAACAACGATCACTTCTATGTCGGGTACGAGTTGCGCGGCTCCGTTGATTACAGGAATCGTCGCACAGTTGCACCAAGCAAGAGTGTTAACGAAAACGAATCCGACAAGAACAAAGGCAACGCTTTTGCTTGGCGCATCAAATGCGGATATATCAACTACAAACAACACCGTTCAAGGTAATTATTGGTTCAGAGATCGTAGTGGGGCAGGACTTGCAAACGCTCCAAAAACAATCGATGCAGCGTTGGATTATACATACAACACATATTCAATCAATTTGAATACTGTAGAGGACGGCAAAGAATATATTTCCTCCTCTAAATATTTGGATGTTGGAGATACTATTCGCGTTGTTATGGCGTTTGATAAGGCAGAGGATGGAAGCATCCCGAGTAACGGGTATGTTACAGACATTGATCTGCGGATACTCGATGCAGATGGAAATATCAAGGCTTCTTCGATATCAAGTTATAACAATGTAGAAATTATTGAATATACGGCAACAATCGCTGGTGATTATAAAATTTGTGTAAGAGTTCATGATCATATTGAGGCTACAAGTGCAGTATATTTGAAAGTTGCTACTGCGTGGTATATCGAATAAATTAGCACAATTTGAGTCGAATAGTTTTAAGCGCAAAGCCCATAGCTACTTTGGCAGCTATGGGCTTTGCCCTGCAACGAAGTTGCTATCATGAATGTGAGCATACAGGTTCTTTAATAAATGGCATGGTTGTTAAAACTGACATGAAATATTTGACTGAAGCCGCGACAGAAGTGGCATAAGTACAGCAACCAAATAGCATATGCCGTCGACGGAGTCAAGGGTCAAGATGAACGGTCTTGCGACCGCCCTTGACACTGCCGCCGACAAATGCTCTCAGACAATCAAGCGGAGCGTAGCCGCTCCATCGCCGGAGTATCGGCGCACTACTTCATTTTGTCAGAACCGAATTTGCGAAAAATACTTGACAGTACCACCGAACAAACTATATTTAGGAAATTTTTCGTATAAACATTTTAATTGAATAATAACTAATACCGGCAGCAGACTACAAATGTAGACTGCTGCCGGTATTGCCTTCAGAAGGGCGAGTGCGTTGTGAAGGTTAAATATTGTTATTTATATTGTCACAACTCACGATCATTGTTTCACTTGATGTTTGCTCATCTTCAGCAGGCACAGACTGCCGATGCATTTTGGTAAGTCCGCATTTTGAGGACTTACCAAAATTACGACCTTTTCATCTTAAATACGGAATTTTTTGTCCCTGGTTTGTTCAGTTATATGACAGATTGTTCTGCATGATGTGTTGAAACAAAATTGCTTCCGAGTGGTACGTTAGTTCTTGTTTTTAACCTCAATGTGATATGAAATCAGGTCGGATCTTTCGTAGTCAGCGTTTGAACTCCCTTTGGCTTTGGCATCCGTCACAGGATTGAAACATACAGCAAGTACTTTTCCCGACTTCATGTCCCATTCCATAATCCATACTCCCGACCCCGTGTCACGCTGTGGCTTCCCAATAATATCCACCACCTCGCTAAAAGTCATTCCAACTGTGATTTTTTCAGCCATCTCGTCACTTATGCCACCGTTTCTTGCTTCTTCATACCAAGTATTGTGGTCGTTTTTATCAAAAACGCCTGTCGCAGAACAAATAATCACGACTGCGATTGCGAAAACAGCGACAAATACTATGGTAGCAAGAACGGTTTTCTTATTTCTTTTCATTTTCCTTCCCCTTCCCTCCGTATAATATAAAAGTAGTAGTTTTTAGCGCCCCTATGACTTTTTAAGGTTCAATCCTTAGACTTATATGAGTATTATCCACGCTAATATAAATCCAATAAGTGAAATCCTTCCACCCACCGAAACTTAATTCTACTGTTTCCTCCTTCCCTGCCTTCAAAACAACATCTCTTCCGTCCCCGGCAGCAAGGTTGTCTTCGCCTTGGCAGCAAAACAAACTTATATACTTGGCTTGATCCACGGCAGAAATCAATTCAAGCGTAATCTTGTTTTGCGGATCATGATCCTTTACCACCTCCACCTTCTTTATATGGACATGAACATCAGAAGGCGCGTCATAAACATGGTTAAGTTCTAATACACGAGTCTCGTTATTATAACTGCCGATGTAATAGTCATACGGATGATATTGCCAAGCGTCGCTTATCATTTTTTTGAACTGTTCCGAAGCGTTCATCACGTATCCTTTGCCCAAATGACCGTCGACACGGCATACCTTTGTATAATTGGGGTCTATGCGATATATTTTTGATCCAACCGAAAACCACAGTGTTCCCGGCTCAATTGGAAGTACCGTTGCGGTTTCATCGACAGCATCATCGGATATTTTCTCTATGATTTCTCCAGTTTCGGTCATTTTCTCAACGGCATCAATTATTGAATATGCAAGGTCACAAGCTCCGACCCACTTGACCGATGTTCCGTAGCCATCCCAATTATATCGAATAAAATGTATGTCGGTCTGATACCTCGTATGCTTTAAGTAACCACGGATGTCCAAGAGTTTATTGATTCTTTCCTTGCCATTCTCCGAAAGCGTCATTGACCGTTTGTTCGTTATGTCGTTAAAGATACCGCATTTAGAATGATAACGAACGGTTGATTTCTCAACGGTAAATTCATAATCGTGACCGCAGTTGGTCAAGCTATCTACCCATTTACCCCCGTTCAATGTGGACACGATCTCTGCTCTGGCATCATCGGTCATATCTATTAAAGTGACAACTCCGGCTGTTCCAACATACGACACGCAGGATAGAGGTCCATTGTACTTAACATTTGAGCACCCCGACAAAGCAGACAAACACAGAATCATTGCAATTATTAGCGGCATTGTTCGCTTCATAACACATCCCCCTTTCGTTCTTCAATCGCAACGTTCCACTCTATCCAAGCGCTGAAGATTCCGCCTTCTGCGGGATAGAACTCGCAACGAAGCCTATATTTCCCTTTCTTGTTTACATCAAACCCATCCAAAGAATAGTTTTTAATACTTTGGCTGTTCGGCATTACTGCGACCGCAATAGTTTCAAAGATATGCTCTCCAACCATTACACTCTCCCATTTATTGTGTATGACATTATGACGCTCTATGTGGTACCCTTCTCCGAGAAGTACCTCTTTATCGGTATCGTTGTGCCAAATAACCTGTATGCCCGAATCCTTAAACGATTTCCCCGACAAATATACACCGTCGTATTCGGTATAGCCATACTCGGTGGCATGTTTATGTTTATTGTTTGAAGGTTCTTGTATCACAAGTTTAAACAGATTTTCGTTATCGGTGATCCAATAATCTGCTGTTTCCGGATTGCAGCCCCTACCGTCGATCTGCTCTGAAAAAACGATAAGATATTCACCGTATGGGAGCATGGTAAGATCGCTGAAGCTGTTGATCGTATATTCCAATTCTTGAAAGCTTGTGTCATATACTTTAATGCGCCCGAGAATTACGTTTACGGGTGCGGACACATTTATATCGCCGTCACAAACGAGAACGGGAAAATCAGAAACCTTTGTTTCGGGATCATCAAATACTGCATACACTCCTGCTCCGCATCCTACTGCTGTCGGCTCGCCATTTTCATAGTGCGTCGCTCCTTCAAAACATTCAATGGGTTGAATACTGTTGTTTCCCGAACTCACGATTGTCGAGCTGTATCTGTACTTCTCGGTTTCATTTTGCGCAGTCAGTTCAACAATAGAGAGGATATCCGTAAACTCTTTCCTGTCTTTGCCAAAAGACAGCACAAGGCTGTAGTTGCCGAGTCTCGCATCCTCGGGGATGGCAAAGGAATAATCAATGCTTCCGCTTTCTCCGTTCTTGACCTTCTTTCTTACAACATCCGTAGGAAAAATAATGGGAGCACAAGCGATTTGATACTGACTATCGGCATTGTTAAACAACGATGCATAAGGAATAAAATCGTCTCCGGAGCAACCCACATAGCGGTACATCCTTCCCGATATATTGGTAACCGTAGCTGTTATCCGAATGGATTCGCCCCGGGAATACTTTGGTCTTTCAACAGAATATGAAAAATCAAACTGTGCTTTGTCTCCGTTATTTTGCCCACATCCGGCAAGCACGGAAACGGAAAGCAGCACTGCGATCAGTATTGACAGCATTCGTTTCATAAGAGTTCCTCCTGATCTCTTTCTCATCCTTGTTCATTCACTTCGAAACCGGCTCCCGGGGTTTCGGCGAGAATGTTAAGTACCTTTTGTGGCACATTCTCCTTTGTCCCCGAACCGATTTTCATAACAAACATGGTTTTTGCTCGTTCGGGATAACTTTCGGCAAGCACTTTTCTTCATGCCATCCTCCTTACTCTGTGAAAACCAAAACGAATCTGTTTCTTTTTTCATTGGAGCTTATCCCATTTTTTCTCTGCCTGATAACGGAAACAGATTCTATATTGTGCAAATCAGATAATATCTGCGGTCAATGAGCCGGTTAGCGTATTTGAGCAAATTTTCATAACATAATAAGGCAGCTTCTACTCAAAGAGAAAAAACGCATAAAGACAGGCAGACAACAGTCCCCTATATCTTTATGCGCTTATGATTTTTGCCAAATAGTCTCGCCCGGACACCTCGCTCCCAAGCGAGAACAACTCAGCAACAATACGCATGACTGCACATTGTGCGGGGTTGTTGTTCATTTTCTTTCGGCTATTATATTGCACTTGTATTATATCATACAAGTGAATGTTTTGCAATAGGGAATATCAATATTTAACAAAGAAAAAGATATGTAAAAGTTAATTATTTGTGAACTCCCATTCTGGGGTTGATAAACACCACTTTCTCCAACAATAAATCTTTCAGATAATAAGCCTGGTGATGGAAACTGTTCCGGTACCGTAATCAAAGGATTTCAGTAATATTGTCCAAGACCATTTTATAAATACCCACCACACCGGCGCTCTCTTTCCGCATTATAAATTTGTTGTTCAGTTCTTTCAAATACATCCTATTCAGTGCCGAGCTAAAACGACGCCGGTGTTCAACTTGCACGACCACGGTGTTCAGTTCGACGCGACGTATTCAATAAAATAATCTTGCCAAATTACCTACGGAGGCTGGATTTAGCATGGCACTGTTGATATGTAGCCCCAATTACACCCTCATTTTTTGTGCACAATTACCTATTGACAAAGCAAAGGGTGTATGATATAATGAATATACAAATAGAACGAACCGTTCTACGATATGCATGGAGGCACAGAATGGCAGGATTACGTAAAAGAAATCCCGAAACGATGAAGGAAATACAGGCGTTTGTAGAGGACTATTTCTTTGAATATCACCAATCCCCCTCCATGCAGAAGGTCGCTGACGCAATCGGTACCAGCAAATCGACGGCATACTACTACGTCATGGAAATGGCGCGAAACGGTATGCTGCACTACGATGGAAAGACCATTGAAACACCGCGTACACAGAAATCAGACTACAAGATGAACCGAGCCCCCGTTCTCGGAAGCATCGTTTGCGGTTCACCCGAACTGACGGAAGAAGACTTTGAGGAATTTGTCGCTCTTCCGGTTGCTCTTTTCGGCGAGGGAGATTTCTTTGTGCTACGGACACATGGACATTCCATGGTGGATGCCGGGATTGATGAGGGCGATATGGTCGTTGTGAGAAAACAGGATCATGCAAACTACGGCGATATTGTGGTTGCGCTTGTGGACAATGAAACAACGCTGAAGACCTACTATCCGGAACCGGAGAACAAGAGAATCAGGTTGCATCCGGAAAATGCGAGTATGGAGGACATCGTTGTCAGAGTGTGTAATATCCAAGGAGTCGCCAAACATGTAATCAAAAAACTATAACGGGAGGACGCACGATTGGACTATTACCAGACGCACGATGAAATCGACGAGATCGGCGAAGGTCTGATCCGTAAGTATCAATATCAATCTTTTATCCAGGGAACCCCTACGGACATAGAAGACTTTATTACATCCAATCTTGGATACCGAATTGTCTATGATCGAATTGCCGAAGGAGATGCCGGAAAAATGGCATTCCTTGCGGATGGCAAGACGGCGCTGTTACTTCGGCGGAAGGGTCAGCGAGTATCGATTGTACCGCCCAAAGGACTTATCATAGTTGATGAGTACCTGCGGCAGGAGCAGAACCTTAGGAAACGGCGGTTTGTTCCCGACGATGAAGCCCCTCTCGGACTAAAAACCCACAAAAATCAGGTTTTGACAGCGTTTGCGGCGTTTTGTTAATCCAAAAATGAAACACGTCAGAGGGTTTACGACAAATTTACGACAAATGACTTTTTGAGCATCACTCGTCTTTTACGACAAATGCGTGTCGTAAATCACTGGAATCGTGAATTGTTAATCCAGTGGCTTCATTGTAACGGCTGCATTGTAAATTGAACAAAAAAGCCTTGTAAACTCGGCATTTAACGATGTTTGCGACAGAACCTCGGACTGTATAGTTCGGGGTTTTTTGCATATTTGAAGCCGGCAACATTTATGGATATACTGTAATCGAATGGAGGGACTACAAATGAAGAAGTATTATATCAAGCTGACCGAGCATGAACGCTCTCAAATCATACATTCGCTTATAGATAAGAATAACGCATTTATGGCTAAAAGCAGATACACCGACGCTGTTGGTGAAGTCATCTTAAAGCTGATGAAAGCAAAGAAAAAGGCTTTCATAAAATGAAGATGCTTTACTCACATGGAGGATAGGGCAACGCTGAGGAGCGACCCGAGCGCCCTGTGAGGTTTGCAAGTGATGAGGCGGTGTCCGGATAAACGGCACCGCCTTTTTCATCGTATCCGCCCAACAATCCCCCGTCCCAAACAAAACACCCTCTGTCACCTGACCGGTAAAAGAGGGTATTGCTCCCTCTTGATTTTGCAAAAAACAAGCCCAAAGATAAAAGAAAAACAGCACAAAGAGCGCTTGAACTGGTCGGAATAAAAGAGCAGGCAGACAAGCACTGTAACAAGCTGTCGGGCGGACAAAAACAGCGTGCGGCTATTGCCCGTGCTATAGTTAACGATCCGTCTGTAATACTTGCGGACGAGCCTACGGGCGCACTTGACAGCAAAACCACCGAAGAGATAATGTCCGTTTTTGAAAAGCTGAACGAATCGGGCAAGACGATAATCATAGTAATCCACGACAAAGATATCGCCGCAAAATGCAGGAGGGTTATCGAGATAGCAGACGGCAGGATAGTCAGCGACAGTAAGAGTAAATAGCAGTGAAGTAAGCTATTTTTTCGGTAGAAGAAACAGAACTTAACAACTATAGGTTGTAATATAGACTTGTTTCAAACAGTTAGGTTGTTACAAATTAAAATGTATCCGGAATAAAACATTCGGGAAATTACTCCGGCAGAGGAAATTTATATTATCTCTGCCGGAGATATTAAGTCAGGGGGAAGCAACAATCATTGTCATCATACCACCGGGGAGTTATATAATTCAAAGCAAAATATGTTATAAAGCGATGGACTATTTTTGACAATCGTGATATAATTTTACTGTAATGTTTGATTTATCTGTTATAACTTTTATTTTCACGGAGGAATTGCTTTGCTTTCGATATATCTCTCAATGGTCGAGACCGAGGAAGAAAAAGACTTGGTGACCGAGCTGTACAATACATATAAACAGATTCTGTTTAATGTAAGTATGTCTATACTGCATAATACAGCGGATGCGGAAGACGCTGTGCAGGAAACTTTTGTACGAATAATCAGCAATCTATCTAAAATTGACTGTGCAAATGAAAAACGCTCCAAAGCGTATATTTTTGTTGTTACCCGCAATATTTGTTATGATATTCTCAGAAAAAAACATAAGGTAGTTTTTCTTGACGATGATAGAGAACTGGTAGATACTAATGCCGTTGAAAATACAGAAATTCTTACTGATGTTCTGACTGTGCAAAATAATATAAAAATGCTGTCACCTTTGCTGAAAAATGTGTCAACCTTGTATTTTGCGGAGGAATTTACAGTAGAACAAATATCAGGAATGCTCGATATAAGCGCAGAATCTGTTTATAAAGCAATTTCAAGAGCAAGAAATATTCTATTACAAAAACAAGGAGATATGAAAAATGACTAACGATGATGCTATAAAAATTGCTCTGAAAAATGAACTTATTTCAGATATCGAAGCTTATCAAACTCTCCCTAAGTATAAGATTTCACTTAAATTTGACAAAAAAATGAAGCATCTGCTTAAGAATTATGAAAATCGTGAATCAGCAAAGACCGGATATAAACGCATACCGCTAAAAAACCGCCTGCTTATTGCAGCTGTGATCATTCTTTCTGTGGCTATTATTACAGGCGGTACTTTGTATATCACCATGCGTTGGGCTGACTTCACGGTCAAGGAATATGACATTTTTGCGATGCTTTCTATCTCAAATGCCGAATCTTATCCTTTGAGTCTTGAAGAGCGATATGAATTCACATATAATGTTACAGGTTATGAAAAAGAAGTTATTGATGATGACGGCATTCGATTTTCAGTGAAATATTCAGATGCAAAAAATAAAAAGTGTATTTCATATTCACAGTCCATAAAGGATTTTTATACAACTGTCAGACTTAATATCGAAAATGCCATTACCTTACCAAAAGAAGTGATAATTAACGGAACAACCGCTATATATTATGAGACGTATTACGGAGAAAAGGGAGTAATATGGGATATCGGTGATTACATAATTGAGCTTGCTGCAACCGGATTTAGTGAAGATGAACTAATTTCAATGACAGAATTTGTGGAAAAGGTAGAATAATCAGTTTTATTAAAAAATAATGTCCATTTTTGTGAGTTTCCTACGTTATATATATAGAGCGTAAAAGCTCTTAATATATAGAAAAGGAGGAAAACGCATGAAAAAAATTGTATCAATTTTACTCATCTTCTCTGTTATTATCGCACTTTGTTTGAATGTATCAGCAGCATCTGTATATGATGTTGGTTCATTTTCCAAAACAAGTTATCTTTCAATTACTAACGGTCAAGCGACCTGCAAAAGTAGTTACAGCGAAAGTAACGGTAATACTGCAAGTGTAAAAATCACGCAGTCTCTTGAAAAACATTCTTTTTTATGGTTCTGGGATACAGTCGGCGGAGAATGGACTACAAATTCTAAAAAAAGTTCAGTTTCGTTTACGAACTATAAAAGCGGTCTTGCGAGCGGTACATATCGTGTAAAATCGGTTTTCACAGTCACGACAACAAGCGGACAGACCGAAACGGTTACCGTCTACAGTGCAGAGAAGACAATCAGCTGAGAGGGAACGCTGATAAAAACAAAATCAGACAGCATAAGGCTGTTACGGAAAGCTCATTTTGAGCGGAAAGGAAATTTATTATGAAAAAAATAGTTAAAGTAACAGTTGCCATTTTTATGTTAATCGCATTAACGGTTAATGCTTATGCTGCATCAACAATTACTAAGGACGGTTACTGCGGTAAAGTTGATTCTACAATATACGCAACATCCCAATATTCAAGGACTTTTAAAACAAGAACAACAACTCTTAAAGCTATTGATATTGACAATATAAATACCGGTATAGCACTTGCTGAAACATCAAGTGGCATAACCCTTGAAGATTGGCTGATTAAAGGTTATAGTACAAGAGAAGTTATTGCTGAATCCCATCTTTCGTATTCATCTCCTATAAACGCTGTTACGGTTTATGGCTCGCATAGTGCATATCATAATAACGTATGTGAATTCTATCAGTTCACAAATAGACAGTTTAACTGGTAAATATAACAAAGCGGAGCAACAGTAGTCCAAGTAGCACCGTTGAGCAAGCTTGGCGGTGCTACTATATTTTTCGGAGGTAATCATGAAAACTAAATTCCAAAAAGTACTTGCCATTTCACTTATCGCAATAATGCTTTGTTCCTGTGCAACAAAAGAAAAAGATAATTTTGACAGTGCTTCAAACCCATTTGATGCAAGCGCACAGGAGAATATGCCGCCGGATTCCGATAATGCAAAAGAGCTTTATGAAAGGTATCAGACAGGCGGTGCAAGTGTGGATTTTTCCAAAATGGACGGCAAAGATACTTTAGAATATAACGGCAGTCCGATTGAAATAACCTTTTCATTTGATACAAGCGAAAATGAGTATGATATGACTGAGGGATTTGTGGCGTTTATTTGCGGCGTGCCGCAGATGATTTCGGCTGACGGCGGAGAAACTTCCGAAATGGCTAAGGTTACATACGAAAAGAAAACAACCACCGAAACCACATTAACCGTCAATCCGAGAATCACCGAGGATTTGAAGGGACAGGACGAGCTTACGCTTATGATAGCAAGTTTGCACAGCGTTGATTATGTGCCTCAGGGAAAATATGCCGGATATGGATTTAACAACATTCATTCAAGCAGTCCTCTTTGCTATTATAAGCTGAAGATAAATGCTCAGCCTGAGATTATAAACCTTGACGGCAAGATCGAATTTGAGAATGTAAATGCTTCCGATAAGTCACTTGAAAACTATAATCTTAAAAATGCAGGGGAAATCGGTGACGACTGCATGATGAAAATGTACAGTGTAGAAAACCAATCTCCGCGCCTTGTCCTTGACGGCAGTAAGCAGAGCTTAGATCTGGTTTTTAACGGTATGAACGCCGACAGGTTCTATGTATATTTGTATGTAAATATGCAGCGTGTAAAATTTGACGGTTCGGATTATGCGGTTGTTAATTCAAAATCGGGTTTTGTTCCGAAATTAACCGTGACACTTGATAATCTCAGTTCAAGAGATGTGATATATGCAATAGCTGTTTCGCCTGATTCTGAAAGTAAATTTCCGGCATACACAAAGACTATGAGCAGTTTGTGTTTTGCTCCGGATGATGAGATCCTTTCAGCAGGAAGCAACAGTGCAGGTGAGCAGACCGAAGCAGTGACTACCGATATATCAAAACCTGGCGACGCTCCCGATAATACCTCAACAGCGGTTTCGGACAACCCGATTTATAAATTTAAGCCCCTCGGATATCTGGACGATGACCAAAACCTTCTGCTTATGTATATTGATAATGACTTTAAAGTTTACGGCGAAGACAACGGTACATATTTTACTGTTTATGATGTAACGGCAAAAGAATTTATAAGCGGAAAATTTTTGCCTTATCAGCAGACTTTCACTGTTACTTACGGACAGGGCTGTTTTACGGTAATTGAAGGTAAAGCGTCTGAAGACAATCGCAGCCTTGCCGAGTGTATGGCAGTTACTTATAATGAAAAATTCGAAGAAATTCAGCGGGCGCATAATATGCCGATGTATTCAGGCGGTAATCAGTCTATATACAGTGCTTATTACTGCAAGGATATCGACAAATATCTCTGTGCTTATAAAGAAGAAATCAGCTCTTCTGAATATCTGACGGTACTGCTTAATACAGACGGCTCGGTTTACAAAGTGATTAACACAGACAGCGAAACAAGCGTATACAGCTTTTCTGTTGACGATGATAAAATCATATTGGGACGAAGATATGACGACTACCGCACAAAGATTCAGGTTATGGATTTTGACGGAAATATAATCGATGAAAAAACTATGTCAGCGGAATATGCAAATCTTGATGTAAACCGTTTCGGAAAATATATCGCTTTTCTTTCGTTAAAAAGATACGGTGAAGATGAAAATCCGGGTTCGGACAGCTTTGCGGTTCTTTATGATACAGAAACTGACAAACTTATGGAATTTACGCCTGAAACCGCTGACGAGGCAGGATGTATGGGTATTTCGCCTGACGGCAAAATTGCGGTAACTATGGATTATGAGGAAGTTGATGACGATGGTATTGTAACAGGTCAGAAACAAACTCTGAGATATTATGATATCGAAAGCGGTAAAGTAATCAAAACCGTAAACGCCGATGACAAGCCGGCTTTGAATAATTTTGTAGTATATGATGATGGCGTTATTCAGACGGTACCGGGCTACAATAAGGAAAAGAATGAAAGAACGGAAACAGTTGTATTCTTTGACCGATTTGACGATTAAGGTGGAAAAATGAAACTCGAAATCAATCAACTCACGAAATCCTATAGCAAAGGCAAAAAA
>ERZ827186.591-NODE-591-length-39973-cov-4.904855_pt1 | contig 39973 bp, 40 predicted proteins | sample MGYA00519918_ERZ827186 | MGnify/ENA primary metagenome ERZ827186 (study PRJEB31778, sample SAMEA3449275) | human gut metagenome | biome: human gut; feature: human-associated habitat; material: faeces | place: United Kingdom | collected 2010/2012 ...
CGGTATCCGTCGACGCTTTCGCTGCCGCGTATCGGGAGCATTTCCGGCGAAAGACCGCCTATCCTTCCGAACGCGTCGCGCACGAAGCCCTCCTTTGCGCGAAGCTCCGCCTCATATGAAATGTGCCGGAAGCAGCAGCCTCCGCACTTTCCGTAAACCGGGCAGTAGTTTTCAACGCGGTCCGGAGAAGCGGTCAGAATTGCTTCCAAGCGCCCGTAAGCGTAGCTTTTCAGCACCTTGACTATCCGGCAGGAGATAACGTCCCCCACCGCCGTAAACGGAACGAAAACCGCCATGCCGCGGCTGTTCTCGTCCGCGCCGTAATGCCCCACGCCGCTGCCCTCGTTGGTGAGTGCGGTTATCTCCAGCGTGACGACATCGTTTTTATTGAGCATCAGATCTCACCCAGGCTCTTTGCCTTGAGGTAAGCATAGATGAAACCGTCTATATCGCCGTCCATAACGGACTGAATGTTGCCGCTCTCGTAGCCTGTGCGGGTATCCTTCGCAAGTGTGTAGGGCATGAATACATAGGAGCGTATCTGGCTTCCCCATTCGATCTTGAGCTGTTCGCCCTTGATATCGCTGATCTTCTCGAGGTGCTCGCGCTCCTTGATCTCAACCAGCTTTGACATCAGCATCTTCATACAGAAATCGCGGTTCTGTACCTGCGAACGCTGAGTCTGGCAGGCAACAACGATACCTGTAGGCTTATGGATAAGTCTGACCGCCGAGGAGGTCTTGTTGATGTGCTGACCGCCCGCGCCGCTCGCACGGAACACTTCCATGATGATATCCTCGTCGCGGATCTCAACGGAAACGTCCTTTTCGATCTCCGGCATAACCTCGACGCTGGCGAAGCTGGTGTGTCTGCGGCCCTGGGCGTCGAACGGAGAAACGCGCACCAGCCTGTGAACGCCGTTTTCGGACTTCAGAAATCCGTATGCGTTGAAGCCCTGAATATGGATAGAAGCGCTCTTGATTCCGGCTTCTTCGCCGTCGAGCATATCGAGTATTTCGGTCTTGAAGCCGTGGCGATCCGCCCACTTCATGTACATTCTAAGCAGCATGGATACCCAGTCCTGAGCCTCGGTTCCGCCCGCGCCCGCGTGGAAAGTGAGAAGTGCGTTCTTCGCGTCGTATTCGCCGTTTAAGAGCGTGCTGAGGGTCTGCTTCTCGAGCTCGTCCTCAAATTTTGTAACACCCTCGCGGCACTCGTCGAACATGGAGAGATCCTCCTCCTCGTCGGCGAGCTCTATGAGGGTCATGGTGTCGTCGAAAGCGGTTTCGAGAGAAGTGTAGTTCGCCACCTTGTTCTTGAGCTGGCTTATTCTCTGGAGCACCTTCTGTGAATTTTCGATATCGCCCCAGAACTCCTCTGCAGCGGTCTGCTCCTCAAGCTTCGCTATTTCCTCCTTGAGCGCGTCGAGACCGAGAGCCTCGCGCAGCTCGGAGAGCTTCTGTTTATTGTCGTTGAGCTCAAGCCTCAACTCTTCAAATTGCAGCATACAAAAACCTCGTTATCAAAAAAGTCAAATTTATACACACAACATTATACAAAAAACAAAGTGTAAAGTAAAGCAGAAATTAACACGGCGCGAAAAACATATTTTTTTATCGCATATGTTTTCGTCGGCAAAAAGTATTGACGCGCCGCAAAATTATATTCTATAATATATTTGCAATAATTTCGGTGAAACTGAGGGAGAAAAAATGAAAAACAAAACGGCAAAATTTATCGCGCTTTTACTCGCATCGTTCATTCTTCCGATGAGCTGTTCCGCCTGCAAGAGCGGGAATACGGAGCTCTCCGCAGAGAGCGTCGCCGATATCTGCATAGAGAACAGGCAGGTATGGGAGTTTGGCGAAAATTCCGTCGGAAACTGCGGATATTGCTTTATCGACCTCGATTTTGACGGCATGCCGGAGCTCATGTCGACCTCGACGCAGGGCAGCGGACTTTTCACGACCGACTTTTTCTATAAAATAAACGCTGAAAAAAGCGCCGTTGAATCGCTCCCGCTTTCGGGGAACGGCAATGCGGATTTCAAGCTTAACCTTAACGCGGCGCAGGACGGCGATTATATGAAACTCCTGCGGGACGGGGACGGCAATATGTTCTATTTCTTTTGCAGTTATGCCCGCGCGTCCGCCGGAAACTATGCTGTGAGCTACAGCCGCGTGACCGTTTCGGGCGGCAAGGTTCAGTCTGAGCTTCTGTTCTCCGAGGATGTTTATACTAACGAAGACTCGCAGTCGGAGCACAAATATTACTCCTACGCCGACGGCAAGCAGACGGAGCTCAGCGAGCAGGAATATAAAAACACTTTTGACTCATTTTTGGCGGATAACACGGATATGCACCTGACCGCAGGTTACATAGACAACAACGAATTTTCCGCCGCCGATTCCGCAAAACAGCGCGAGATGCTCGTCGAGTCTTACCGCGCCTTCGGCTATGACAAGACCGCAAATTGACAGAATTACCCCTTGACCGGCGGTAAATTGCCCCAGAAACGGCGACTTGACTGACACTCCCGTGACAAATCCGGCGGGCGGTGCTATTATACGCAGCGGAGGTGATCGAAATGGTCAACAAATCAACATTCGGTCAGTTTTTGCGTCAAAAGCGAAACGAAAAGGGGATGACCCAAAAGGAGCTCGCCGAAAAACTGTTTTTAAGCGAGTCCGCAATATCAAAATGGGAGAAGGGCAAAAGCTATCCCGACATAACGATGATACCTGATATCTGCTCGGTGCTCGACATTTCGGAGCATGAGCTGATAAGCGGCGCGAACGACACGGAGTATCACGAGATGAAAAGAGACGCGCGCGTATACAGAAAGATTACCGAGACCTTCTTTTGGGGCTTCACGGGCGCGTATGCACTGGCGCTTATTATATGTTTCATATGCGACCTCGCCGTGAATCACAGATTCACTTTCTTCCCCGTGGTTTTCGGCAGTCTCCTGACTGCGTTTTCGTTCGTCCCGACATTCACGCGCTTTACCGAAAAGCATAAGCTCGCGGTATTTTCCGGCTCGACTTATCTCTCGCTTGTCCTGCTGTTTGTCATCTGCTGCGCAAAATACGGGCAGAATTGGTTCGGCGCCGCCGCACTCGGCACTCTGCTCGGATATATCGCGGTGTTCGCGCCGTTTTTACTCAGGCGCTATATGCCCGCAAGGGGACGCAGATTTATTCCCGCCGTATACTTTTTGCTGTTCTTCGCCTGCCTCGCCCTGCTCGTTTCGGCGGCAAGAATAACGAATGTATTCAGCCTGCCCAAGGGACTGTTCATCGTGCTCTATGCATTTATTCCGTTTGCGGTGACTGCCGTCATGCATATTATCTGCAAGCGTCCGCTGATAAACGCCTCTATAGATGTCCTTGCGTTCGGCACGGCCGTATATGCCCTGCCTGAAATTTTAACGCTTCTGTTCGGCAGTGTAGAGGGCGCAGACTACGCCGTGAACTTTGCCGACTGGGCGCATTTCGCAAACGGCAATGTCTATCTGCTGATTCTCACAGCGACCTTAACGGCCTTTGCGGCGCTGCTCGCGGCGGGAATCGCAAAACTGCGCCGCACGCGTTGACACACGGTATATTATGTAATATAATATGCAAAAACGTGTGGATTTTTCCGAACCCGAACGGGTTTATTTTTCGCCATGCACCTTTTCGGTGCGTGGCTTTTTTGACGGAAAGAGGAGTATAATTGCAAAAGAAAAAGCTAAAAATCCCGAGCGAGGCCGTCTATATCCTCGCCGTCGCCTTTCTCTCACTCGCGGTGGCCATGATCTCGGCGGCGAACTTCGGCGTGTCGATGATAGTCGCGCCCGCATATCTTTTGAGCCTGAAGCTCGAATTTCTCACCTTCGGTCAGGCGGAGTATGTCATTCAGGCGGGGCTGTTTGTTGTTTTCTGCATAGCCATGCGCGGGTTTAAGATAGTATATCTATCCTCGTTTGCTACCTGCCTTGTCTACGGCGCGGCGCTCGACCTGTGGCGGTGCATACCGTTTTTTGACCCCGCAGTCACCCCGCCCGGCAGTATGTCCGTGCCGATAAGGATACTGCTTTTTGCCCTCGGCACGGTGCTGACCTCGTTCTCGGTCGCGATGTTTTACAAAACCTATCTCTATCCGCAGGTCTACGACTTCTTCGTCAAGGGCGTCAGCGGAAAATACGGCATAAAGCTGCCGCGCTTTAAAACCTGCTTCGATTTATCCTGCCTCGCCGTCGCGGCGATAATGTCGCTCGCGTTTTTCGGGCGGTTCGAGGGCATCGGGTGGGGCACTCTCGTCATCGCGCCGATAAACGGCACTGTGATAGGCCTGTTTTGCCGCCTGTTCGATAAGTATTTCGACTTTCCGCCCGTGTTCGGGAAATTCGCCGCGCATTTTGAGCTCGACAAAAAGCAGTGACATATTTTCCCGCAGGGGAGTTTTCTTCACAAAAAGTTTGATTTTTACCCCTTGACTGCACGCCCCGCAGAGTGCATTATATATTTGACGAGATAAAATTAGTTCACGGGAGGAGACATAAAATGAGCACATTCCCCGATGTAAAGAAAAATTTCGGCTTCGGCTGCATGAGACTGCCCATGGACGGCGAAAAAGTAGATTACGCCGAATTCACAAAGATGGTTGACGAGTTCATGGCACAGGGCTTCAACTATTTCGACACCGCACGCGTCTACATCGGCGGTCAGGGCGAGACGGCGATACGCGACTGCGTCGTAAAGCGCTATCCCCGCGACAGCTTCATTCTCACCGACAAGCTCTCCGATTCGCTGTTTAACAGCGAGGACGAGATACGCCCGCTGTTTGAAAAGCAGCTCGAGAGCTGCGGAGTGGACTACTTCGACTTCTACCTCCTGCACTCGCAGACGAAGTCGATATTTGAAAAATACAAGAAGCTGCACGCCTATGAGCACGCGTTCGAGCTGAAAAAAGAGGGCAAGGTAAAGCACGTCGGCTTCTCGTTCCACGACACCGCCGACGTACTCGACGAGATGCTTAACGAATACCCGGAGATTGAGGTGGTTCAGATCCAGCTCAACTACATCGACTTCGAGGATCCCGCCGTTCAGGCGCGCCTGTGCTACGAGGTCTGCCGCAAGCACAACAAGCCCGTAATAGTCATGGAGCCTGTCAAGGGCGGAAAACTCGCCGACATTCCCGAGCAGGGCAAGGCTATATTCGACGCTCTTCACGGCGGCAGCCCGGCGAGCTACGCGATACGCTACGCAGCGGATTTCGACGGCGTATTCATGGTGCTCTCCGGCATGAGCAGCTTAGAGCAGATGAACGACAACCTGTCGTTTATGAAGGACTTTAAGCCCTTGAGCCACGAGGAGAGACGGGCGATAGCGGAGGTCTGCGACGTTATACGCGCGACCCACACCATCCCCTGCACCGCGTGCCGCTACTGCACGGACGGCTGCCCCGAGCATATCCTTATCCCCGACCTGTTCTCGTGCATGAACGCAAAGCAGCTCTGCCACGACTGGAACTCGGACTGCTACTATGAGGTCTACACCGAGAATCACGGCAAAGCGTCGGACTGCATCGGCTGCGGAAAGTGCGAGCACTCGTGCCCTCAGCACCTGCCCATACGCGAGCTGCTCAAGGAGGTTGCAAAAACCTTTGAGGGCGGAGAATAAAAAAGAATATTAAATAAAATCGGCCGCAGCGGGTACCAAACCTGCTGCGGCTGTTTTACATCTGTAATGTCAGGGCAATAATTGCTTTCCCCTGCGCGGTTTTTACTTATAGTTTCTTATAAGCTCCTTGTAGAAATCTACCGCCTGAGGGATTTTGTCTATGCTTATGTTTTCATTTTCCCCGTGTACGGACGCATACTGCTGCTTGTCTATATCAATGGGGGCGAATCTTATTACCGCGTCGGAGAGGTCGGCAAATCTTCTCGCGTCGGTTCCCGCCGGCAGGATAAAGGGCGCTGCCACAGCATACGGAATCACCTTTTCGACGGTTTTCTTTATGTATTTATACCCGTCGCTGTCAAGTGATGAGGGCTTGTAATACTCGTTGTCGGAGTCTTTTATCGTGATTTCAACGCCGTATTTTTCGGCGGCCGCTCTCATCGCGTCCAGATCCTTCGAAAAGTCCGCATCGTTTATGCAGCGCAGGAACGCCTCACCCCTGCAGCTTCCGTCCTCGTCGGTCGAGAGCTTTTTAAAGGTGCAGCCCGTTCCGAGCATCTCTCCCGCCGCGGCGTTGAGCTTGGGCATGAGCTTTATCAAAAGTCCGGAGAACAGCCACAGATTTGAGAACACGAATTTCATTGGGAACGACATATGCGGGGCGAGAGCCTCGAACATCCCCCTCACCTCGGGGTGAAGCCGCCTGATAAACGGCGGGTTCTCGTCTGTCTCGGCCATAAACGCGACCATTCGCATAACGGGCGTCTTGTGCCCGCCCTCGAGACCCGCGTGACCGGGCTTGCTGCTCGCCGTGAGCTGAGCCGTGCATCTTCCCTTTTCGTGGACTGCCATCATGGCGCATCGCTTGCTTATTCCCGCCATGGGCGGATCTATTATCGCGCCGCCCTCGTCCATTATCCACTCGAACTTTATGTTGTTCTCGTTGAAGTAATCGAGCGCGAGGAGTGCGCCGTCTCCGCCGTATTCCTCGTTGTGGGAGGAGAACAGATATGTGTTGACGGGGAACTCAAAGCCCTCCCCGAGCAGCTCCTCTATTGCCGAGAACTCGGCGAACAAGGGCGTCTTTGTGTCGACCGTTCCTCTGCCCCAGAGCTTGCCGTCCCTGATAACTCCGGCGAAGGGCTCCTCCTGCCAGTCTCCCGTGGCATCGACCACGTCGTGGTGAGACATGACCATTACGTTTCGGCTCTCGTCCCTGCCCTTTATTTTATAGAGATAAGCGTCGTCTCCGAGTATCTTCAGCTCCGCCTTCTCCGTCATTAACGGAAACAGCTTTTTGATAACCTCTCTGAGCTTCAAAAACTCAGCCGCTTCGAATCCGTCTTTTTTCGATACCGTCTTGCATCTTATCACTTCGGCAAGACGCTCCCCGTAATACAGGGCTCTCTCTTCCGCTGAAATATTCATACCGACCGCCTCAGCTATTCTCCTTTTTATCTTTTGTTGCCTTTTCTATCGTGGTGAGGACATCCTTTTCTTTATAGCGCAGGAAAACCAAGATGGCGAGAAGGCAGAACGCGCCGCCGACTACCGCGGTAAGCTTGAGTCCGAGCACGCCGACGTTTTCTCCCGCCACGGCGCCTGTGACTACGAGCGAGGGCACTATCATTATCGCAAGGGAGTTGCCCATTTTTACGATAAAGCTCTTTGCCGCGCCGAAAATTCCCTCCTGGTTTACGCCGGAGGTCACGGTGTCATACTGGATGATATCCGCCATCATCGCGCCGGGGAGCACGTTGAGCACGGCAAACGGGAACGACACAAACAGCGCGAACACGCAGGCCAGGGCGAGCTTGTTGCCCGGAATCTTATCGCTGAAGCATATCACGATTTCGGCAACGGAGAACACGAGGCAGCCCAAAATAACGGGAAGCTTTTTGCCTCTTTTTTTCGCGAACTTGTTTACCATGGGATACATGAGCAGCGAGCCCGCAATGGAAATGGCGAGTATCAGCACGGAATAAGTCTCCGCAAGTCCCATGAGGGAGGTGACATAGTACATGATGCACGCCTGGAAGAACGCCATGCCCGTGTTCTCAAGCAGCTGACCCAAAGTAACTGTTCTGAAATGCTTGTTAGAAAAAGCGTGTTTGAGCGACTCGCCCAAAGAAACGGTGGGAATCACCGAGCGGACATAGTCCTTTTCTTTTATAGTGAACGCCGGAATCATCAGCAGGATGATGCCTATAACCGTATAGAAAGCAAAGGTTATTCTCCACGAATTGAGAGTGGACAGCCCCGCTCCCTTAAACATGCTGACGATAAGCGGGCTGACATAGCCCAGCGCGCTTCCGGTGACAAAGAAAAACGAGCTTATTGTATATGCGTTAACTCTCAGCGGACCGTCTTGAATCAGCTCGGGGATGAGCGCGTTGTGCGGAATCATGTAGAGAGTGAAGAAGAAGTAATAGCCCCACATGAACGCGGCGATCCAAACTGCGTTGAGCATACTTACGGAATTCATCGGCACGAAGAACATCAGCAGAGCGCAGAGGCCGAACGGGATAGCTGCCTTCTGCATCATGGGTATTCTTCTGCCGTTTTTGTTCTTGCTCTTGTCGGAGCTCGCCGCTATAAGGGGGTCTGTGACGGCGTCTATAATATGTCCGACGGCTTTTATCAGGCCTATAACCGTGAGAACTCCCAGAATGATTCTTCCCTGGGGGATAAGGTTCGGGATTCCCGACTCCTTGGACGGCTGATAAAAATAAATAAGATAGTTATTGAGCATTGTTGTAAAGAGTCCCACCGCAAATTGCGGAAGGCACAGCCTTACGATTAACGACGTGTTTACTTTTTTCATTTTTTCACCTGTCTCCATCATTTTTTATATATCTCAACGCACAGATATCGTCGCCCTTGGCAATGGCCTTGGGCAGCTCAAGTCTTGCGTCAAAGCAGCGCCGTACCCTGAGAGATTCCGCAGCGCGTTACGGCCGCCGATGCGAAGTCCTTGGGGTCAAGTCCTCTCTTCTCGGCCTCGTCCGTTAAAAGGTACAGCCAAAATGCGCGGTGCTCCAAAAGCTCCCGGATTTTGACTATGACCGGATTCTTTATTCTTGCTTCGTTGACAATCTTCGACATAATATTCTCCGTCTTTCAAATCAGCCGTCAAGTCACACCATTATAAACCATTCGTCCCGTAAATTCAATCCCGATAAGCCGCGTTCTGCGATTTTCCGCAGGTCTGCAAAATTTTTCAAAAAAGTTTCGCGTTCTAATCTTTCTTTAATTTTCGCGGGTTATCATGTAGGTGCAATAAGGGACACGATCCCGATAAGAAAGGACAGATAATATGAGTATTTTCAAATCAATCGGAGTCGCGCTCATGACAGTTATTATGGCTATCTTCTCTGTATTTGCCCCGCCGCAGGATAAGCCCGATTCGGGCTCGGGCAACTCCGGCCAGACCCAGCAGGAAGTAAGAATAACCCTTGACGGCGCAATAGACATCGCAGTCGCCGACGCGGGTGTCGCCAGAGCCGACGCGAGATTCACTGAGGCAAAGCTTGACGCAGACGACCGCGTGCCCCACTACGACATCGAGTTTGTCGCAGGGGAAAAGGAATATGACTACGAGATAGCGGTCTCGGACGGACGAATCCTCAAAAAAGAGGTCGAGCCCGCAGACCCCTCGAAGCCCTCCGACCCTCAGCCCGACGTCTCCGGCTATATCGGCATTGACGAGGCAAAGGCGATAGCGCTCAGAAAAGTCTCACTCGATGAGTCGCAGGTCACGTTCAAAAAGGCGAAGCTCGACACCGACGACCGCGTGCCCCACTACGACATTGAGTTCGTTTACGGCGGCTATGAGTACGAGTTCGAGATAAACGCCAAGACCGGTGCGATAATCGAGTTTGACCGCGAGCTTGAGGACAAAAAGCCGCAGGTCGATACCTCGAAGTTCATCACCGTTGAAGAGGCAAAGGCCGCCGCGCTCAAGAGAGCCTCTCTTGACGAGTCGCAGGTCACCTTCACAAAGACAAAGCTTGACACCGACGACCGCATTCCCCACTACGATATAGATTTCGTTTCGGGCGGCTATGAGTACGAGGTCGAGGTCAACGCGAAAAACGGCAGAATAATCGGTTACGAGCGCGAGCGCGAGGAGAAGAAGCCGCAGGTCGATACCTCGAAGTTCATCTCCGCCGACGCCGCAAAGAAAGCGGCTCTCGCCCACGCCGGACTCACCGAGGCGCAGGTCACCGAGCTCGAGGCAGAGCTTGACACCGATTCGCTCACCGCGCACTACGATGTAGACTTCAAGTGCGGCGGCTATGAGTACGAGTACAAGATTAACGCAAAGAGCGGAAAGGTCATCTCATTCGAAAAAGAGAGAGACTGATAAAAAAGCTTCTTTCACGACCCCGGACAGATAAAAATTAAGACAGCGGATTCCTCCCAAAGAACTCGGCGGGCGGGATCTGCTGTCTTTTATATTTATTTTATCAGTCGTGTTGATGATCGTAGTAGTAGTCGTACGCTTCCTCGTAGTCCTCGAAATCGTCGTGATAGTAGTCGTAGAAATCCTCGGGGTCGTTGAATTCGCAGGCTTTGTACGGGTCGTCGCAGCGGGGCTTTTTCGTCGTGGTCACGGGGCGGCTGCCGGAGGATGAGCCGGTCGGGCCGGACGGACGGTATGAGCCCTGACTGCCCGAGGCGGGCGGATTCTTCGGTACGGTCTCATATTCGGGATAGTGACGTACCCATTCTACGACACCGTTTCTCGTCTCTGCCGCATAATATGCATATAACCAATCGGAATACTCCGACTGCTTTGCGTAATAGGGAATCTTCCAATAATATTTATGATACCCCTCGCGGCGGGCAACTGTCTGATCATAGAACTTTGAATATTTGAGCGGGTCATAGTTGACGGCGGTCGCCTTGCCGAGCTTTGTTGAATTTATCAGCTCCTCCGGCATTCCCTCATACGGCAGAATCTCCGAGACGGGGGTTATCCCCTTGTCGGTTTTTATTCCGAGAAAGTGAACCTCTCTGCCGTCATTGACCGATATCAGGTTTTGTCTGCTGATGTAGACACTGTAGTTTATTTCATGCTCCTCGCCCGACCCCGTCACATACTCGCCGACATAATATGTGTGCAGGGAGATACAGATAAACGGGTAGTCGGACTTCACGCCGTCGAGCTCGTCGAGAAAATAATAGAACTTCTTCCAGTCCTTTATTTTTTCGGGCGGGTCTAATTTCAGCGATACTTCAATTTCATATTTTATCGGGTCCTCGGTTTCGTCATAGCGGTATTTGTTGCTGTACGGCTCATGAATAACTGATTTGACCGTAAGCTGCGCGTTGACCTTGTGCTTTTTGCAGACGGCGGCAAATGCTTCTCTGAGCCTCAATTGCTCGGCGTCCGCCGTATCGTGTCGGTACAGGCTCTCGTCGGCTTCGCTCTGCCGGCGGGATTCGTCCTCGCGGGCGGTATTTATTACGTTTCTCGCGAAAAGCCCCAGCGTGACGATCAAAATAAGCACGCATATTATGCTGACAACTATCCCCGCCGTATTCGGCTTGTTCTTGGTCTGTTCGCTCATGTCCTCCCTCCTTACAGCTCTGCAAACCCGGGATTATTTCTTCTTTTTTCTCTTTTTGTCTGTGTATTCGTTGTCTTTAACTCCGGGATTGACAAGCTTCAGCTTGCGCCTCCGGCGGCGTTTGTAATTCTCGATAACAAACAGCGCGATATAGCCGACTATCAGGAACGCCGCTATTGATGCGATTATTTTAAACACGGTGCTCGAGGCGGTCTTTTTTATCATCGCGCCCAAAAACAGCAGGACGTTTCTCGATACATCCTCATTGGCGACGAGCTTTATTCTCGCTATCTCCTCGCCCGCATAGAGCACGCGCGCCTCGCATATCTCCTGCCCTCTTTTTACGGGCGCGTCAACGCTCTTGGGCACGGTCTCCGGCACGGGCTCGATGAGCACGCTCCCCGCGTCCGCCCCCGTCGGGATAAGCGCCAGCACCTCCTCGCCCGGGACGAGCGAGATATGGTCGGTTCTGAACGAGAGCTTCAATGGGACTTCGGTTATTATCTGAGTCGGGCTCGCTATCGACTTCAATTCGATATGATTAAACACCCAGTTGAACATTCTGCGGCAGTCGACAAAAGCGCAGTTTTCAAGCGGCTCGTCGTCGTCGATGTTCTTCATCGGCGCGTTCATTATCACGCACAGGTAGTTGTAGCCGTTGCCCGTGCCCTTTGATATGACGCAGCGCCCGGCGTTGTCGGTAGAGCCGGTCTTTATGCCCACGGCATAGGGCGAATAGTAGTCGGCATATGCCTTGTTCATGAGGTTGTTGGTGTTGCGCAGTATGCGCGACTCGCTCTTGTTCGTGGCGGGGACTTTATATATCGTAGTCGAGGTTATCTCGGAAAAATAGGGCAGGGTCAGCGCGTGCCTTGTTATTGTCATCAGGTCGCGCGCGGTTGTGTAGTGGTTCGGGTCGTCGAGTCCGTGGGCGTTGGCGAAATGCGTATTTTTGCAGCCGAGCGCCGCCGCCTTGTCGTTCATCATCTTGACAAAGCCCTCCATCGAGCCGCCTATGTGCATCGCAAGGACGTTTGCCGCGTCGTTTCCGCTTCGCACGAGCATACAGTAGAGCAGGTTTTTAACGCTCATTTTCTCGCCCGGCTCGAGGCCGACCATCGAGCTTCCCGTGCCGTCGAGCAGGTGTATGGTGCTGTAGTCCGCCTCGACCTCCTCGTCGAGGTTCTTGCAGTTTTCGAGCACGACAGTCGCCGTCATTATCTTGGTCAGCGAGGCGGGTGCGGTCTGCTTGTCGGCATCCTTTTCGAAAATCACCGTGTCGTTGTCGAGGTTTATCATCAGATAGATTCCCGCGTATATCGGGTTATCTCCGCTGTCTGTCAAACTTTTCTCGTATACCGCGTTATAATTGGCGTAGGCAGGCGCAGAAGAGAGCACAGACACGATAAGAATGAAACAAAATAAAATTTTTATGAGTTTTTTCATAGACAGTCACCGCCGAATGATGTATTATATATATAAACGATATAAGATAGCTTTGTCCTGACGCTATGCTATAATGATTATATCAGTTTCAGGCTGTAAAATAAAGTGATAAAACGGATTTTGTTTATCAGGGGGATTAAAAATCATGCTTTATGTTACGGGAGACACCCACGGAGATTACGAGCGGTTCACCTCATCCGCGCTCAAAAAACTGAAAAAGGGCGACACGCTCTTCATCTGCGGCGATTTCGGATTTATCTGGGACGGCTCGAAGAACGAGGAGAAGCTGCTCAAAAAGATAGGCAAGCTCAAATACAATGTCTGCTTTATCGACGGCACGCACGAGAATTTCAGCAGGCTCAAGGAATATGAGGTCTCCGAGTTCAAGGGCGGCAAGGTTCATCATATCACGGGCAACCTCTATCATCTCATGCGCGGTCAGGTCTATGACTTCGACGGCGTGAGCGTCTTTGCCATGGGCGGCGGCGAGAGCCCGGATATAGATATCCGCTCTGATCTCAACTCCTGGTCGGGCGACGAGATACCCACCGAGGCGGAGCTGACCGAGGGCGCAAACAACTTAAAGAGGCTCGGCAACAAGGTCGATATCATCATCACCCACGAGCCGCCGATGAAAATCAAAGGATTTTTGAAACTCAAGGACAAGGAGCCCGTGCGCGTGACGGGACTCAATACATATTTTGAGGAGCTCGGCGCCGCCTGCGAATACAAGCACTGGTTCTTCGGCTCGATGCATATCGACAAATTTATATCTTCGTCCCACATCGCGGTGTTCCAGCATATCATCAACGCCGAGACCTGCGAGATTGCAAAATAAACAGAATACACCCTGCCCGCAGAAACGGTTTTCCGCCGCTTCTGCGGGTTTTTATGCCTGTCCGGCATTAACAACCGAATACAACTTTTTCTGATAAAAAGCACTGTTTATCCCGGCCTCGCGCCGGGATTTTTTTCTGTGCTGCGGAAAAATAAAAATCAAAATCTGTATCTTTTTTTCGGGAAGTATGCTATTATGTGGATGACAGGAGAAATTAAAGGGAGGTATTTTATGAAGATCCGAAGATTTATTGCCGCAGTTCTCGCCGTCCTCGCGCTTGCAGCCTTTGCCGGCTGCAAGAAACACGACAAAGACCAAACCGACACAACGGGAAAAAACGATGAGACAGTATCCGAAGATAATCCCGAAAGCACCGCATCTGTCGCGGATGTTAATGCCGACATAAAAAACTCCAGGTATTTTCTCGGCATCGACCTCGACGGGTGGTATCACTGGAACAAAGTCGGCGACGGATTTCAAGACGGTTCGAAGTATACTGCACTTCAGGAAAAGAAATATAACTCACGCGGAGATATAGTATCGTCCGTCGTATACGAGCCGATTTCACCCGGAAACTATCACGAAGATCGGAGGCTGTTCGCCTATTCGTATAACGGCGACGGCACGGTGAAGGAAGTCCGCTGCTCCGGCTATTTCCCCGCAACCTACCTCTACGAGTACGATGCCGCCAAGAGAATAACAAAGATAAATGCGTCGCCCGCCGACGAGGATACATACGATATGACCTTTTCGTATGACAAAAACGGGACGCTCTTAAACGTCAAGTGCAAATATTGGGATATCGTCTTTTCGTATAATAACGGCGGAAAGCTCATCAAAAAAGTGCAAACAACCTATGAGGGCTTTGTCAACACCTTTGCTTATGAGTATAACGGCAGGGGCGACGTTATTCGCAAAACCGAAAGCAACAAGTTCCCGAGCAGCTCCTTCAAGGGCGTGACCGAATACAAATACGATGAGAGAGGTGCGCTCATAAAGCTTGTCTCGACCGACTCCTACGGCTCGACGATAGAGAAAGAATACAAGAACGACGCCTACGGTAATCCAGTTGAGATCAAGGAAACGAAGACCTCAAACGGAGATTTTATCAGCTCTTATTCCTACACTTATTCATACGAATATGAGACGGCGAAGATATCGGTTACTCGCTCGGACGGCGATAAAAAAATATATGAGTATCAAAAAAACAAGAGCATACTCATGCCTGAGTCGGCTGAGTTCTGAGCGTTGAATGTCGAGAATAAAGGGAGGTATTTTATGAAGATCCGAAGATTTATTGCCGCAGTTCTCGCCGTCCTCGCGCTTGCAGCCTTTGCCGGCTGCAAGAAACACGACAAAGACCAAACCGACACAACGGGAAAAAACGATGAGACAGTATCCGAAGATAATCCCGAAAGCACCGCATCTGTCGCGGATGTTAATGCCGACATAAAAAACTCCGGGTATTTTCTCGGCATCGACCTCGACGGGTGGTATCACTGGAATCAAACATCGAGCGGTTATCAGAAAGACACGACTTATACCGCGAGCTGGACAAAGGAATATAACTCGCGCGGCGACCTCGTTTCATATATCACCTATGTCCTGATTTCCGCGGGGAACTTTTCCACCGAAAAGAGGTCATACGGCTATACCTACAACAGCGACGGCACGGTGAAGGAAATCAGCCGCTCGGGGCATTCCCAAGGCACCTACCGCTACGAGTACGACTCGGAGAAGAGAATAACAAAAATCACCTCGGCGGAGCCCTCCGGCGAAGTGACCGCAACACTGATTTTTTCGTATGACAAGCACGGCAGACTCGCAGAAAAAAGTGATTTTTACGGGAGTACCGTCTTTTCTTATGACGGCAAGGGAAGGCTCGTCAAGAGCGAGAGAAATTCCTCCGAAGCCGCGTCCGAAAGCTATACCGAGACGTTTACCTATAAATATAACTCCGACGGTGATATAGTGCGCCAGACATATACAGTCAAAAATCCCTTCAACACGTCTAAAATCATCACCGAATACGAATATGACGAGCGCGGCGCGCTGATAAGGCTGACAGTCAGGGATTCCTTCGGCGCCGAGACCGAAAAGGAGTACAAAAACGACGCCTACGGAAATCCCGTCGAAATAAAGGAGACCCGGTTCCAGGACGGCGAGGCGGGAAGCACCGAGGTTATCTCGTATTCATACGAATATGAGACCGCCAAGATAGCGGTCACGGGCACGGACGGCAGCAAAACAACATACGAATATCAAAAGAACAAGAGCATAGTCACACCCGAGACGGCGTAGCTTTAAGATGTTCCGAAAATTCTCCCGGCCCTGTGCCGGGATTTTTCACGCCCGACGAAATTAAAAATCAAAATTCGCACATTTTTTATAAAAAGTGTGCTATTATATATACAACGAAGCAATCGGGAGGTATTCAATAAAAATGAGAAGATTTTTTGCAGCCGTTTTGGCGGCGGCCATGCTGTTGTCATTTGCGGGATGCGCAGTCAAAGACACGCAGAGCGACTCGACCGCGCCCGCCGAGGAGCAGACGACCGAGGAGAAAAGCACAGAGCCTCCGACCAACGAGGACGGAAGCCTCGTCAAGCCGAAAAACGCGGTCTCCGTCTCCGACGATGTGAAGATAAAGACCTACAGCGGCTCGTCTATAATCGAAATCGGCAACCGCGAAATGGAGCCCTACGGCAACTCATATAAAAACATGAAGTCCTACGCCGACGCGCTCAACCGCCTCAAGGCGGAGATGCCGAACACCAAGGCCTACTGCCTCATGGCGCCGACCGCTATAGAATTTTATGCGCCGAGCAAATACAACACCGGCGTATCGAAGTCGCAGTACGAGGGTATGTGCTATATCTACGAGCAGCTCAAGGATATAACGCCCGTCAATGTCTACGCCGAAATTGCGGCGCACACGGACGAATATCTCTATTTCAGAAGCGATCACCACTGGACGACCCGCGGCGCATACTACGCCTACAGAGCCTTTGCGAATGTCGCGGACTTCAAGCCCGTTGACAAGGATACCCTGCAGAGCGGCAAGCTCTCGCCGTTCCTCGGACTCTTTTATAACTACACAAAGAGTCCCGTGCTCGCAAATGACCCGGACTATGTGGAATATTTCCTTCCGCCCGTCAACACAACGGCCACAGTTTCCGACACCGACGCCGCCATGAGCGACAGCTACGGCATTCAGGTCATAAACACCGAGACGACATCCTCCAACAAATACTTAGCCTTTATAGGCGGCGACCACGGCGTTATCAAGATAACGACCGACGCTCAGAGCGACAGGAGCATTGTTGTCATAAAGGAGAGCTACGCCAACGCCTTTGTCCCGTGGCTCTGTGCAAACTACAAGACGGTCTATGTCCTCGACCCGCGTATGCTGACCGTTAAGCTCGCGGACTTCGTCAAGACCAATTCGATAGACGAGGTTCTGTTCCTCAACTATATGTTCATCCCCAGCAACCCGAAGTTTATGAATGCGCTGGAAAACATGGCATAAGCGGCAAAAAGCTTTTAAAAAAGGTCATAGTTCACGGATTAAAACGCGGATTATGACCTTTGTTTTTTTATGCATACAGTCTTTATATAAAAAGCTTGAACGGCATTTGCGGTTATGCTATAATCTTAAAAAAAGCAGGAGGAAGTTTATGAACAGCAGAAAAACAGCGGGCGCCGTCCTCGGAACTCTCGGCGGGCTGACCGCTCTGACCGCGGCTTCGGCGGAGATATTCTATAATTTCTCGATAAACACGAAATCGCCCATACATATGAGCAAGCTCAACAACCTCATTCAGAAGATGGCAAGCAAGTCCGACGGCGAGGATTCGAGCGCAAAATACAGCGGACTCACAGGCACGCCGGAAATCCGGGAATGGTACGACGAGCACGGCGAGGACGTATTTATTATGTCCGACGCTCTGCGGCTGCACGGAAGAAAGTTCGAAAATCCCGGCTCGGATTATGTTCTCGTCTGCCACGGATATACGAGCAAGGCCAGGCATATGGCGGGCTTTGTCCATAAGTTTCACTCCCTCGGCTTCAATGTTCTTGCGGTCGATGCGCGCGCCCACGGCGAAAGCGAGGGAACTAAAATCGGCATGGGCTGGCCGGAGCGCATGGACGTTATCGAGTGGATAAAGCTCATTCTCTCGTGGGACCCCGACGCGAGGATAATTCTGCACGGCGTGTCCATGGGCGCAGCGACGGTGCTCATGGCATCGGGCGAGACGCTGCCCGACAACGTCAAGGCCGTTATCGCGGATTGCGGCTACACCTCGGAGTGGGATGAGTTCATCTGGGAGGCCGAAATGATGCATATCCCGTGGTTCCCGGTGCTCAACGCAGCCTCAGCCCTCTCGAAGCTCCGCGATGGCTATGATTTCAAGCAGGCGAGCGCGCTCGAGCAGGTCAAAAAGAGCGATATTCCCACCCTGTTCATCCACGGCACGGCGGATGAGCTGGTGCCCTATAAAATGCTCGGCGAGCTGTTCTCGGCGGCGGCGTGCGAAAAGGAAAGCCTGACCGTCGAGGGAGCGGGTCACGCGCTCTCGTCCTCGGTTGAACCGGAAATGTATTGGAGCACGGTTGAAAGATTCGTAGAAAAATATATCGGCAGCTAAAGCAATAACCACCGTCGCGGACGGTGGTTATTGCTTTTTTGATTTAACTCTAATAAAAACTTACTTTATAAATTTATCCGCCAACTCAACTGCCTGTTTCTCCGTGAACCCGTACATCTTGACAATAATGCCGTAACCGCTCTTGTCAAACGCCGCCCATTGACAGCTGCCGCTTTCGGTTCCGAAAAAAACACTTTTATTCTCTATTTTTGACTTTTTGAGCGACGAGGTGTCTACAAAAACCGAAGATAACTTTAAACCTCCTTCGGACACATATACAGAGTAACTGCTGCCGTTGTCTCCCTCCACAGAAGTATACCCGAGCATTACCGTGTCCGTTATTCCCTGCTCCTTGTCAATTTTATAAACAAAAAAATATTCGGTTTTGCCTTCCGTTGGAAAGTTTATGGAAAAAACAGATTTCCACTCTTTTTCTGATACGGCACGAAATTCTCCCGCCAGACGGATATCGCCTAATATTGTCCCCTTATTCCAAAGGATTTCGCCTGTCAAAGCTGAATTATTATATGAATTCCTTTCGGAGTCCTCCGCCCCTCCGGGGAATAAAGTATGATATTGAGTTTTGACGGTTATGATTGCTCCCGCGGCAATCACGGCGCAAAGACAAGCTGCCGCAACAGCATATTTCCAATGCTTGGCTGTCGAGCGTTTTTCTGTAAACGAATACACGTCAGGGGTTTCAGAGGTCGGCATTTTTTCGATTTCATCCATAATAGAATCAAAATTATCCGGCACATACTGTTCTGCGGCTTCGTCTAAAAGCTTATATATGTTTTTTTTCATAACAGACCCATCCTTTCCGATTCGAGACGCAGTTTTTTGACAGCACGGTTATACATCCAAAAAACCGTTCCCTTTTTCATGTCCTTTTCTTTTGCGATTTCGGTGAGGGTCAGCCCGACAATATGTCTTAAAACAACAATGTCCAGTTCCTTGTTATCCAATGTCCGCAGCAGGTTATCTAATACTGTTTTATTTTCAAAGAGGTTCAACTTGCCGTCCTCTCCGCCGACATCGCCGATATAATCTAACGAACAGGTTCGATTACTTTTCTTTAAGATATCTAAAGTTTTATTCTTGGCGATAGACAAGATCCACGAACGGCCGTCTCCCTGCGGAATAAACGAACTGCTTTTGCTCCAGATCGTGATAAATGTATCCTGCATAACATCTTCGGCAATCGAAGGATTTCCGCAGAAATGCAATGCGTAATAATACACAGGCTTTCTCATCTCTTTGTAAAGCTCCTCAAAAGCCGCATTATCTCCGTGAGCTGTTTTTACAATTAAATAATTGATGCTGTTTTTGGGCATATCTTCACCTCCCTACATTATAGAAACGATTGAGAATCGGTTTGTATTGGTTCTCTGTTAAAAATTTTGCACACCGACCAAAAGAAAATCCCGACCGGTTAAGGTCGGGATTTTCTTTGTATAAAACGGGGGCAAGAAGATGGTAGGTGTCTGATTTATTCGGCCTGCTTCGAGTATTTCTTGAGATAGATAACTCTCATGAGCAGGCACTCGATGGGATTTATCGGCTTGCACTTACCGAAGAGGCCGGAGCCTATGTAGGTAAGGCAGCTCTTTTCTGCGATCATCTCGACCGCACCCGCGTTGCTCTCGTTCGAGCCGCAGCAGAGCGCGCCGCCGTCCTTGACGAGAACGCAGTGGCGACCCTTGAGCGCTCTGACTACCTTCTTGGGGGAGTTCTTGGCGCATTTGAGGCTCGTGCCGATTATCTGGGCGCTGTCGTCAAGCTGCGGCCTGACGGTCTTGCCCATGGCGGCGACTGCGAGCACCTCGGGAGCCTGAGAATAGAGAATAGCATTGATGTCCTCGCGTGAAGCATATATGGCGCGATGGAGGTCTGCCGTCGGAATCTCTCCCTCGCCGCTGACCGCCGAGGTCACGGGGTCTACGGTGACGGTGTGCTCCTTATCGCCGGGAGCATAGAATACTATCTTTCCGCTTGCGTCTCTATACGAGTTATTATAACAGGTTTCGTCATGCTTGACAATAGTTTTTCCGTGTTTTTGTGCCCAGGAAACACACATTTCGCTCAAGTCGGCAATTTTTTCTCCGAACTTTCTGTCAAAAAGGTCGAGAACATAAAGCGCGCTCTCGCGCTCGAGCGTGGCGGCGACGTTGAACGCCTCCTCGCTGTCCTTGCCGTAGCAGACGGCTCCGTGGTGCGCCATGATAACAGCCTTGCTGTCCATATCGGCGGCGACTGCGGCGGCGACGCCCTTTTTGAGCTTCTTCGTGCCGGGCAGACCGTAAGAGCCGAGCATGACTCTGGCGCCTATAACCTTGCGTCCCTTCTCGGTCAGCGAGGGAATTCCCTGCGTTGTTGCGCTGATTATGGACGCAAACTTCTGATGGGTGTGAATGACGAAGCCCGCGTCGGGATGAGCCTTGTAGACCTCGGCGTGAACGCCCTTTTCGGAGGAGGGCTTGACGCTGCCCTCGTAGCTCAGAGTGTCGATTTTTACCTCAACAATGTCGTCGGGGGTCAGTCCGTCGTAGGGCTTTCCGCTCGGGGTGATGACGAAGCTGTTTTCGTCAACGCGGCAGCTGACGTTGCCCCAGGTTCTTGCGATAAGACCGGTCTCGACAAGGCGCAGACCCGCTGCGATAACTTCTTTTTTTGCCTGTAAAATATCCATGAAAACCGTCCTTTCGAGAAAAAGATTTAAATTGTGCCGGTGAACAATTTTGTACTACAGTTCAATTATAACACAAGCAGACCAAATGTCAACAATTTACTTCTCGGGTTCGCTCTCTTCTTTTGACTCTTTTTCGGGCTCTTTTTCGCCCTCGGAGCCGTCCGCCGTCGGAGCCGGAGCGTCCTGCGCCGCCGCCTTTTTCGAGCTGCGCCAGATGTGTATAACTCCGTCGTCGTTGAGAACCTTGAGCACGGTTATCATTATAGGCATAATAAATATTCCGATAAAGCCGAACAGCTGAACGCCGATATACATACCCATTATGCTGACTATCGCCGGGATGCCGAGGTTGTTTGCAACTATCTTCGGCTCGATTATCTGGCGTATGACGGTTATGCAGGCGTATATGACGAGCAGTCCGATACCGAGACCGTAGCTCTTATTTATCAGCGAGAACACCGCCCACGGGATAACGACCGTTCCCGTGCCGAGCACGGGCAGGATATCGACTATTGCGGTGATTATTGCGATAATAAATATATATCCGCTCTTGTAGACGCCTATAATTTTGAGCACGCCCAGACCTATCAGCATTTCGAAAAAGGTGACGAGCATTATAAGTGCATAGGACTTGACGAGCTTGCCCATGGAGGAGACCACTATCTTCTTTGTCTTTGAGAGCGTTCTGCGCTTCTGCGGGGTCAGCTGATTCTTGATAAAGCCGACTATGCCGTCATATCCGGCGGTCATAAAGCAGGCCGCGATAATAAACAGGAGCATACCGACCAAGATGCTCGGTATCTGCTTTGCGGTTGACCAAACGCCGCTGAGCGAGGGCTTGAGAAGTGACAGGAGATTTATACCCGCGTTGCTCTCGCCGTTCTGCGTGCGCAGAGCCGCCCGCTCCTCCGATGAGAGCAGGAGCTTGTCGGACAGCGATTTTATCGCTTCCTCCGCGGAGCTCTTGAGTCCTCCGGGCAGGCGCTCGGCGAGGCGGTAGAGTGACTCCTCCCAGCCCTTTACGTAGTCCGGAAGCTTCTTGAGCCATTCGCCGAGAGTCGAAGCGAGGCCCTTTGCCTCTGCCACGACCCTTGCACCCACCAGGGCGATCAAGGTTGCCAGCAGCGCGATTATCAGCAGAACCGCAATAACGGAGACGATTCCTTTTTTGATATGCGTCTTTTTCGAGAGGAAATTTGTCGGGCGCTGCAGCGCGACTGCGAGGACAAAAGCGAATATGAACGGCGCGACAGTCCAGAACGCATATTTCATAAACAGATAAAACGCGCCGAGCACGAGCGCGATATACGCGACGTTTATCAGCACGGCTCTTCTTCTTTCAACAGTTTCCGGAGACATTTTCTGCACCTCTTCTTTCAACGGTCTTTATTTCTGTTTACGGTTTCAAGGCGGCATAATACATCATATATATTATACTATTTTGCCTTAAAACTCAATGAGTTTGAAAAATACTTCACAAAAAAGTAAAAAAGTTTTCTTTTGAGACTTTATCGCTGCCCGCCTTTGTGATAAAATAGTAAAAAAATAACAGTGGGGAGAAAGTTGCCATGTATATAGCTATAATGGGCTACGGCGTTGTCGGAAGCGGCGTTGCCGAGGTCATCAACAAAAATCACGACAGTATAGTAAGAAAGAGCACTCAGTCCGAGCTCGAGATAAAATATATCCTCGACCTCAAGGACTTCCCGGGGGACCCCAACGAGAAGCTCTTTATAAAAGATTTCAACATCATCCTCAACGACCCCGAGGTTAAGGTCGTCGTCGAGACAATGGGCGGCCTTCATCCGGCATACGAGTTTGTCTCCGCCTGCCTCAAGGCGGGCAAGAGCGTCGTCACCTCGAATAAAGAGCTTGTCGCCGCCAAGGGCTGCGAGCTGCTGAAATATGCCGCGCAGCACAACGTGAACTTCCTGTTTGAGGCGTCGGTCGGCGGCGGTATCCCGATAATCAGACCGATAAGCCAGTGCCTCGCCGCAAATGAGATAGACGAATTCGCCGGCATATTAAACGGCACAACGAACTTCATTCTCACCAAGATGATAAACGACAATATGGCGTTTGAGGATGCGCTCAAGCTCGCGCAGGATAACGGCTACGCCGAGCGCGACCCCTCCGCCGATATTCTCGGCTTTGACGCGTGCCGCAAGGTCTGCATACTCGCCTCGCTCTGCTTCGGCAAGCACGTCTATCCCGAGCAGGTGCATACCGAGGGCATAACCGAGATAACCCTTGAGGACGTTGACTACGCCAAGGATTGGGGCGGAGTCATAAAGCTGCTCGGCAGGGCGCGCAAGAGCGAGGACGGCAAGCACATCTATGCGATAGTCAGCCCCGCATTTGTCAATCATCACAGCCAGCTCGCAAGCGTCGACGATGTTTTCAACGCTATTCTCGTGCGCGGCGACGCGATAGGCGACGTCGTATTCTACGGCAGAGGCGCGGGCAAGCTGCCCACCGCGAGCGCGGTCGTCGGCGATGTCATTGACTGCGCACGCCATGAGAACAAGCAGAAATTCTTCGGCTGGGCGGACAGCGAGGAGGGCTATGTAGCCGACTACCTCGATATGCCCACTGCGCTCTACGTCAGAGGACGCGCTCAGCAAAAGCAGCAGGTCATCTCCTCGGCGGAGAAAACCTTCGGCGAAATAAAACTCTTAAAGCGCGCCGGTGCGCCGGAGGACGAGTTTGCCTTTGTAACTCCCGCCGCCTCGGAGCGCGAGCTTCGCACGAAGCTCGAAACCCTGCTCGGCGCGGAGATTATTTCGACAATCAGAGTTACGGATTATTGATAAAAAATTCAAGCGGGACTGTCTTATGTGCAGCCCCGTTTTTTATGGGACTTATCGGATAAATTCAGAGACCGAAAAATGCGGCACACATCTTTTGAAGTGTACCGCATAAATTTTTACTGCCTGACCGTTATTATATAGCAGCCGGTGTTGTCCGGGGAGATGACTGCAGACGAATAGCTCTTCGGCATATTGACTTTTTCGCCGAGCTCCTGCCGCGAGATGAGATATCCGTCCGCCGCATACCACTCGCCCTTTTTGAGCGAGTCAATATATTTTTCGAGCGTCAGGCGATCGTTATATATTATCGCCGCGTGGGGCTTGCCGACGTAGCGTATGTGCCACGGCTCGAATTTTATCCCCGTCGAGCTCTTTCCGTAGGACGGGTAGCGGATTATAAATCCGTATTTCCACGACTCGGAGTTTACGAACTGCCCCGCCTTGCTCTTGAGAAAGCCCTGCCCCGCGAAGTATTTGACATAGACGTCGAGTCCGAGCCCCGTCTGGTGCTCGCTCGTGCCGGGGGCTGCGGCGGTGGACGAATCCCTGCCGTAAAGCTCCTTTTGCTCCTGCGCGTCGCGGACGCTGCTCATGACAAGCAGCTTGCTGTCCGTCTTTTCCCTCACTGCGGCGGACAGCTCCGAATAGCTCTCTGCGGCGCAGGCGTTCATTATGACGCCCGTCTTTTTGTATTCAGCAAGCTCGGGCTCGTCCCCGTCCTTCAGGGGGTATTTTGAATTTACGAGCATCAGACTCTGGTCGAACATCACGCGGGAATCGCCGCGCAGAGCGCCGACGCTCACCTCTTCGAGCTCGGGAGAAATCTTCGCAACGGTCACTTTTCGGGTGTTGAGCCCGAGATATTCCCCCGCCGTAAACCGCAGGTGCGGCTTCGCCGCAAGGACTGCGAGCAGCGCCGCCATGACCGCCAAAACGGAGATTATCAGCCCCGCGGAGACTCTCTTTCTAAGCTTATTTTTCATTTAGCCACCTCTTTATGCGCGCGTCTCAAGATATGGAATGAGCTCCGTTATGGCATACTGCGCGCCGGCGAGACACATCGAAAAGAGCATGAGCACGCAGGTCATCAGGCAGGACGGAACATCAAGCTTTGCCTTTTCCGCATCCTTCGAAAAAGCGTGGACGAGCATCTCAATGCCGAGGGATATAAAGATAATAGGCCAGAATTTTATTACATCGAGGTAGTTGAAGCTCTTAATAAATGCGCTGAGTAAAAACATCACGCCGAATGTGACGAGGGTCAGACCGAGCGTCACCGAGCCTACACGCTTTGCCGCCATATTATTCATCCTCCCCTTCGTTATTCTTTCTATCCAGCTCGCGCTTCTTGTGCGAGATGAGCTTTATTCCCACAACTATCAGTATGACAGCGACGGCTACCTGCGGAAGCTTATAGGAAATTTGGCTCAGGATCTCGGCGCCCGTATCGCTGAGCAGTCGGATAAGAACTCTGACTATTATCTGATCCCAGATAAGATAGGCTCCGGCTATTATCGCGACAATGCCGCCGACCTTTAAAACATTTGCGGAGGCGACTTTTTTAAAGCGCGGATCCGAGCGAACATTTTCGGGCATGGCGTTCAAGAAGAACAGGAAGTCGTCCCGAACCTTTGCCAGCTTATCCTCGGGCAGATGATATTTGTTCCATGCGTCGAAGAAGCTGTAGAACCACAGCACCGGAAGCACGAGCAGAAACGCCGGGGTGTCGGCCATCATGGCGAGTCCCGCTCCCGCGACGAGCGCGAGCATTATAACAAGTCCGCGCTTGACGAGACCTATATACATATGCGCGGCGCCCGGAATGAGCGAAAACAGGAAAAAGAGTATTTTATTCTTTTTGTTCATTATTATTTCCTCCCAAGTCAGAGATTTTCTGTTTGAATTCGCTGAAGCTCTCGTCGATAGATTGGCTTATCGAGCGGCTCTTGTCGTTCAGCTTCGACATATCTATATCATTTATCTTCGATATGTGCTTAAAAGCGCCGGAGAATATCATCACAAGCGCCGCGCATATCCCCGCGACCACTCTCACGGAATAGAGCAGCAGGTTATCCTGCCTGCGCTTCTCGCGGGTGTTCTCCCTTGCGGCGGCGGCGAGGATATCCTCGCTCATGCCGGCGGGCGGGTCGACAGCTGCCATATCGAGCGTCAAGCAGGCCATACGGTCGGCGCACTCGTCGCATTCGGCGATGTGCTCCATGACTTTTGCTTTTTCGCTCTCGCTCAAGCCGCCGCGCAGCAGGAGCGTTAATTCTTTATCGTCTGCGTGTGTCATTGCAGTATGACCTCCTTTAGATTTTCTCTGAGCATTTTCTTTGCTCTGTATGCCCGGGTCTGGACGGTTTTCAGCGGTTCGCCCGTTCGCTCGGCTATCTTTGACAGCGGCATATCCTCGCAGAAATACTCGACCGCCACGCTGCGGTAGGGTTCTCTCAACGCCTCGCACGCCGCTCTGATATCGCGCCCGAGCTGGGCGTTCATGTATTCGTCCTCGAGTCCCGGTGAAGCGCCCGCTCTGAACTCCAGCTCATCATCCTCCGCGGGCGACGTTCGCGACGCCGCGCTTTTCAGATGATCGAGGCACTTGTTCGTCGCTATCCTGCTAAGCCACGCGCGCTCGTTGCGCCCGTCAAAGCGATCCAAAGAGGAATAGGCGGACAAAAATGTCTCCTGTGTCAGATCCTCGGCGGTAAAGTAGTCGTTCGTCAGTCGGTAGCATATGCTGAAGACGAGCTTGCCGTAGCCGTCCATGAGCTCTTTTAACTTTTCTTCACGATCTATCTTTACCACCTCCCTTGCGCTTTCGTCAATAATAACGAGCTTTGAAAAAGATGTACTTCAATTTTTTCGTATATAAAGCGACTGCCGCCGGATTTATATTAATGCCCGGCGGCGGTTTTCATCTGAGATTTTCCGTTATCAGGGCAAAAAGTCTCTCCCTGTTTCCCTCGCCGACAAAGGAATTGTGCGGAGTTATGACGGCGTTCGGCAGCGCCCACAGCTCGCTGTCGGCGGGCAGCGGCTCCTGCTCAAACACATCGAGAGCGGCTCTGAGCCGTCCCGATTTGAGCTCGCTTATGAGAGCTTCGGTGTCAATTATCCCGCCGCGCGAAATATTGACTATGACCGCCCCGTCTTTCATCGCGGAGAAAATTTCCCCGTCGGCGAGGTGCTCCGTCTCTTTGGTCAGCGGCAGGCAGAATATAATTATGTCGCCCTCGCTTGCGGCGGCACGCAGCTCGCTTATCGGATAGATTTTATCAAAGCCGTCAACGCAGGGTCTGCGGCTCACGCCGATAATCTCGCAGCCGAAGGCTCTGAACCTGTCCGCACATTCGCGTCCGACGCTCCCGCAGCCGACGATGACAACGCACTTTCCTCCGAGCTCCTCAAGTCCGCGGTGCTTCTCCCAGCGGTGCTCCGCCTGAGCTGCCGCAAAAAACGCCGTGCGCTTATAAAAGCCGAGCACGGAACAGACGGCGAACTCCGCCATGGGTGCGCTGTAAACCCCGCGGGCACTGAATATCTTTATACCGTGGGAATCCATGTAGTCCGCGGGCACGCGGTCAAGCCCCGCGCTCGTCAGCTGAACGGTTTTCAAAAGGGGGAATTTCTCCGGCGGGGTATATAGAAACAGCCCGTTGCAAATGACAGCCTCTATCTCGCCGCAGGGGATATCCTCCGGCATCGGGACGCGCTCATCGGGCATGAAATATATTTCATATCCGAGTTTTTCGAGCTTTTTGGTTTCTTCGGGCGTTATTTTAAACGCGCCCGTCACAAGCAGCTTCATTTTTTCGCCCCCGTTATCCTTTTTATCTCGCGCACCACCCGCGCGACGGGCAGACCGACGACGTTGAAGTAGTCGCCGCTTATGCCCTCCACGAGCGTGCAGCCGAGCCCCTGTATGCCGTAAGCTCCGGCCTTGTCCATGGGCTCGCCGCTCGACACATAGTCCTCAATTTCGCTGTCGGAGAGCGGGAAAAATTTCACTTTAGTCGCCTCGGCGAACACGGTCTCTTCGCCGTTTGCCGAGATGCACACTCCCGTGTAGACCGTGTGCTCCCTGCCCGAGAGGCGGCGCAGCATATCGTAAGCGTCCTTTCTGTCGCGGGGCTTGCCGAGAATATCGCCGTCTATTGAAACCACCGTGTCCGCGCCTATTACGCAGTCGCCCGGTCGGCGAGCCGCCACGGGACGGCACTTCTGCGCCGCCACGGAGCAGACCTTCTCCTCGGGAGTATTGCCCTGCGGAATTTCCTCTACGCCCTCGACGTCTATTTCGAAGTCTATTCCCGCCGTTTCGAGCAGCTCTTTTCTGCGCGGCGAGGACGACGCAAGAACGGTTTTCATATCTCGCCCCTCCTGCGCAGCTGCGCGACTTTAAGTACGGCGGCCTGCGTTTTGCCGTCGCGTATCTCGTTGTTCATGACCATCTCAACCGCCTTTTCGAGCGGTATTCTCTCCGGCGCCAAAAACTCGTCGTCGTCGAGGTCGAGAGAAGTAAAGGACAGGTTTTTCGCCGCATACATATGGATTATCTCGCCGCAGTAGCCCGGCGTGGGATAGAATTTTCCGAGGTCGGTATATTGCTCCGCCACGGCTCCCGTCTCCTCGCGCAGCTCGCGCTTTCCGGCCTCAAACGGATCCTCGCCGTATTCGAGCTTGCCTGCGGGCAGCTCGAGCAGAACCTCGGAATAGGGATATCGGAACTGCCTGACAAACATCAGCTCGTCGTTATCGGTCAGCGCGGCAACCGTCACTCCGCCCGGATGCTCCACCACCTCGCGCAGAGCCTTTTTGCCGTTCGGCAGCTCGGCAGTGTCGGTGCGGACGTTGATTATCCTGCCCTTATAGATGTACTTCTTCTCAACTGTTTTTTCATCAAGCTTCATTATAATAAGCCCTCCGTTCAGGTCTTATCCCGCGAAAAAATAAATATTATTTTTCGGGGGTGATTTTTTGAAATATATTTTCACGCCCTGCGAGCCGGACTACGCATATATAAAGAAAAGCGTAGACTCTCTGCAGGCGGAATATCCGTTTTTGAAAACCGAAATAATCGGCCGAAGCGTCTGCGGGAGAAAGCTGTTCGCCGTCCGCTTCGGCAGGAGCGCAAATCCCGTGCTCATAGCGGCGTGCTTCCACGCGCAGGAGCGGCTGACGGCGCTCGTGACGCTGAGATTTATCGAGCGGCTGTGCCTGAGCGCAAAAAACAGGCAGACTGTGTGCGGGATAGACGTAGGCGGTGCGCTGAGCCGACGGGAGATAATCTTCATCCCGTGCGTCAATCCCGACGGGGTCGAGATAGCTCTGCACGGCGCCGAATCCGCGGGAAAATTCAAAGAGAGCGTCGAGCGGGCGATGAGCGGGAGCTGCGACCTCTGGAACGCAAACGCCCGCGGAGTTGATTTGAATCACAACTTCAACGCCGGCTGGGATGTCTCAAAATCGCTCGAGATATCGGCGGGGATAACCGCGCCCGCGCCGAGGCGGTTCGGCGGCTATGCGCCCGGGAGCGAGCCGGAGGTAACAGCACTTGTGCGGCTGTGTCTGAGGCGTATGCCGCGCACGGCTGTAGCCCTGCACAGTCAGGGGGAAGAGATATATTTCGAATACGGGGAGCATACCCCGGAGCGCGCGGAGCACCTGGCAAAAATCTTCGCCGCGTCAAGCGGTTATAATCTCGTAAAAAACGCGGGGCTCGCCTCGCACGCGGGCTTCAAGGACTGGACGACACAGGCGCTTGGGATACCGTCGTTCACGTTTGAACTGGGAAAGGGCAAGAATCCCCTGCCGCCGAGCGACCTCGAGAGCGTATATAAAAGCATTGAGGAGACGTTGGTGCTCGCCTGCGTGATGTGAAATCATTTCTTTGAAAAAGCCCGTTTGATTTTTTTGCCCCAGACCTCGAAGATAACCACGCTCTCGCGCAGATATCCGCGCAAGGGAGTCGGCGACGGCGCGGGGATGAGGCTGAATTTTTCGAGACCCGAGTCCCGCGCTACAAGTCCCGCACGAAACAGGTGATAGGTATTCGAAAGTATGCCGACAGAGGCGTTTTCGGGTGCGTCTTTTTCAATGATTTTCTTGCAGTTTAAAAAATTTTCGTAAGTCGTGCGGGCTTTGTCCTCAAGGAGCACACGCGAAGGCTCAATGCCGTTTGCGACAAGCCCGTTTTTTATCGCCTGCGCTTCGCTCACGGTCTGTTCGGCACGGAAGTTGCCGCCCGTGCCTATAGCTATACATGAGGGATATTTTTTCAGATATTCCGCCGCCGCGTCTATTCGCGCCCGAAGATCCGCACGCGGAGTGTCGCCGTCCACGCGCGAGCCGAGGATTATCAGCACGTCGCAAGGCACGGACGCGGTATTTCTCTCAGCGGTCACCAATGCCGCCGCAATGACCGCGGCACAGTGGAGCAAAAATGCGGCGAGTATCGCAGAAATAATATATAAAGCCGTCAAAAAAGCACCCTCTTTCTTGAGGTAATGGGGAGTATGCGGCGGGGACAAGCAATAATTTGCGGCGCAGTTTCAAGAGGCACACCGCAGGGGCAGCTTTGTTCGCCCGCAAAAATACAGCGGATGACGTATATTGAACCGTGTATGGTCGGATATTATCCGCCCGAGGTTTATGCGGCAGCTTGTGGCTGTTCGCTTTGTAGGGGTCGGCGACTCGACGACCCTTTGACGCGTCAGCGTCACCGAAAAGCTATTCATTTCGCCCGTGTCGTGTAATACGCTCTCTGATTGAAGCTTGCCCTCTGTGCTGTCGCGTGAGCGACACGATGTAATGCCGTAAAATCCACCCGCTGCCTTCGCTGCCTACCTTAACTAAATATTTTGTCTGTTGCAGCGTTTTGACATTTTCTTTTTATTTGAAAAAGAAAACGCCTGCAAAAAAATCTCTCTCAAAAAGCGTCGGGCATTTCTGAATTTACGTTTCAAAGTCCGCTTCGGACTTCGTCTATTATCCTTTTATTCTCGTCTGTCAGGTCGAGATAATCGTCCGGCGCACGCAGCGCTTCGTCGATTATGAACCGCAGCGACCAGCGGTCGGAGTAGTCCTTTGCGCTGTCGTCGCGGTAGGGGTTGTTTTTAAGCAGGCTTAAAAGTTCGTCGGTAAGCTCCGTCTCGTTGAGGCGAATGAGCCGCCGGAAGAGAAAGACAAGGCTGTATTTATAGGTGTTCAGCTCGCCGAAAATCGCTTTTCGCAGCTCGTCATCCGTTTTAAGCGTATCCGTAAGGCGGCTTTTCATCTTTCTGTGCATAAGAAAGCGGCAGCAGATGCGGGATACGGCGGCAGACTGCGCGCGGTCGGCTTTTGCCTCGCCGCAGTCGGCTATTACGCCGTCTATGAGGGCGTGCGCGGAATCGGGGGCGGTCACGCACAGCTCCTCGACCTCGGCGCAGAGCTGCTTTTCTTCGCTCAGAAAATCTCTCATATTTTCTCCCCGCCCATCTCGGCATAGCGGCGCACGACAGACTTGAAGTGGCGCCCCTTTTCCTCAAAATTTTTATATTTGTTGTAGCTCGAAGCGGCGGGCGAGAGCAGGCAGGTGCAGCCCGGGCGAGTAACGCTCAGGGCAACGCGCACAGCACCCTCCATGTCCTCCGCGATAATTATCTTCTTTTCGCTCCCGTTCTGCGCCATGTGCATACCGATGGTGTGCCCGGTGTCCGGCAGGCAGACGAGATTTCTTATATTGCTCTTTTCCAGAGCCTTTTCAAATGCCGAATAGTCGAGCCCTCTGTCCATTCCGCCGAAAATCAGCGTATCGACGTCTCCGAGCGCCTCGACGGCGCACATGACGGAATGCGGGATAGTCGCTATGCAGTCGTTGACGAACTTTATGCCCTTGACGGTAGCAAAAAATTCCATTCTGTGCTCTATGCCCTCGTAGTCTTTAAGCGCCCTCATGATATCCTCATCGGATACGCCGCAGCGCCTTGCGGCCTCGGCCGCGAACATACAGTTCTGGATATTGTGCTCGCCCAAAAGATGGGGGTTTATGTCGCGGTACTTCTCGGCGTCGGGAGTGTTTACGCTGACTCCGACCGCCTCGCCCGGATATTCGGAGAGGTCGAAGAAGCCGTCGAGCCCCTGATCCGCGTTATATATAAACGTATCTCCCTCGCCCTGATTGCGCACTATATTGAGCTTCGCGCCGACATAGCATTCGAAGCTGTCATAGTGGTCGAGGTGCTCGGGATATATATTTGTCAGCACTGCAATATGCGGCGAACGGGAAGTAAATTCAAGCTGGTGCGACGACATCTCGATAACCGCTGTTTCGCCCGCGCAGTCCTCAAGGCTGTCAAACACGGGATATCCCATGTTGCCTATCAGGCACGCCTCTTTTCCGGCGGCGCGGAGCATGGAATAAATGAGCGTGGAGGTGGTGGTCTTGCCCTTTGTGCCCGTCACTCCAACGCAGTTAAAGCCCGAATAGCGAAGAAAAAGATCGGTCTGGCAGGTTATCTCCACGCCCTGCGGTCTCTTCCAATGCAGCAGCGGCACACCGGGTGCCTTTATGACCGTGTCGGCGCGGTTTATGGCGTCGAGATAGCCGTCGCCGCAGATAAGCTTAACATTCGGGTCGTCGATTTCGACCTGCTTCGCGTCCGCGATTATCAGCTTTTGCTCGGGCAGGTAGCGGCGGATAAAATTATAGGTCGAGTGACCCTCGCGCCCCATGCCGAGCAGGACTATTCGTTTATTTTTAAGATAATCAATCAGCTGTTGATACATATTCAAACATCCTCTTTACGCACCCGTCAAATTTTTTCGGGATAAGATTTTCCTCGTTGAAGCCCGTGAGCAGAGAGCTGTCCGCGCGGGCGGTGTTTTTTTCGCAGAAGCGGCGCAGTAGGGCGGGCATAGGCGTCCCGCTATTTCTGTATTTCTCCGCCGTTATTTCGAGCGCGAGCACAACCTCGTCCGCCGTGCCGACGCATTCGAAGGGTTTTACTCCCGTGAAACCGCAGAGGCCGTCAAAGTCCGCTTCAAGCTCGGTTTTGTCGAGCATATCGCAGCCGAAAATGCTTTTCAGCTCCTCGGGAGAGAGGAACGGCGAGAGCATAACGGCGACAAACAGGCACTTCGGACATTCGCAGCACCAAACATTTTTCTTGCTTCCCCTGTTGCAGCTGCGGAATATCGCGTGATACTGCTTATACAGCGCGAACTGCTTTGCGATTTGCAGCTCGCAAAACGGGCGCAGGAGGCTGAAATACACGGCGCTTTGAGGGAAGTTGCGGCGGCGGAATTCATCGAAATCCCGCTCAAACTCGAATGACTTCGAATACTGGTGATTGACGCTCTCCCCTCCTATATTCGATTCGTTGGCGCTCGACTCGTTCGAGAGAATAACATCGTCGGCGCCCGTTATAAAGCCCGCATACATCGAGAGGAACGCGACGACGGACGAAAACGGCGTGTGACCGTTTAAAAAGCCCTCGGCGTTGCGCTTCAAAAGCTCGGGATCTATCGTGCGGTAGAGCTTGATTATCCTGTCCTCGCCGTAGCCGCCCGCCAGGACGCACTGCGTGCGAGCCGGCTGGTCGTTGACGGTGAAAAAGCGAAGCTTGTCGCCGAACGGGCGCAGAAGCTCCGTTGTGACCGCCGAATCCTTGCCGCCGCCGACGGGGACTATCTCTATCCCGGACGAAGCACAGCTTTCGCATTTCGGGGTTGCCCGAGGCTCCGGAGCCTCTATATTTACAAAAGAAGCCATATCGGTTTTTATGCCGTTTCTGTAAAAGAACTCGCCGAGGCCGTTGAACCAGAGCTTTTTGAAAAATTCAATATCCTTTGCGCTCAGCTCGCCGCACTCCACCCTGAAATTCGGCGGGCAGGCGCATTTCCAATAGCTGACCGCCTCCGCAAGGCCTATGAAGAAAACCATTCTCCTCGCGTAATCCGACGAGGGGGAATTGAATATATCGAGACTTTTCCCGTCTATCCTTGTCTGCGGATGAAATTCGCACAGACCGGGGATTGAAAAATCAAAGCTCAGGTGCAGCCCGTCATCCTTTTCGCTTATCGAATAGCCGCGGTAGACAAACTGCGGATATTTTCGGCGAAGCTCCTCAAAGCGTCCGCTCATAGCAAGACCTCTTTCTGCATAGATATAACCGCGGACGCCGCACGGCATCCCGATTCACGGTAAATTATATCAGAAAAAAAGTCAAAATTCAATCAAATACGCTTGACATCGGCAGGGCTGTGCGCTATACTGTCGGGAGCGATAGGGGAGTAATCGGCGCACTTTCGGGCACGGCAGGGTCAACATACTGATTTATATCTGGTTCTGCTTTGGAGAGGCTTTTGTCTCTTTAATTGATGAGACTTATCTGCGCGAAGGGCGCAGGTGGGTCTTTTTTTATTCCCTGCCCCGTAAAAACGGAGGAATCAACATGGGTTTAGCTGAACTTTTCATTCTCGCCGTCGGGCTTGCGATGGACGCATTCGCCGTCTCGATATGCAAGGGCGTGTGTCTTAAAAAGGCGAGCCTCGCTCAGAGCGCGGCAGTAGGCGCATATTTCGGGATTTTTCAGGCGGGAATGCCGATAATCGGTTATTTCCTCGGCACGGGCTTCGCCGACAGGATAGAGCGCTACGACCACTGGGTGGCGTTCGCGCTGCTGCTCGTTTTAGGCGGCAAGATGTTCATAGAGAGCTTCAAAAAAGAGGATGCAGAGAGCACGGCCGCCGGAAACGACCGCGACGAGCTGAAATTCACAAAGATGCTTGTTCTCGCAACAGCGACGAGCATTGACGCTCTCGCAGTCGGAATAACCCTCGCGTTTTTAAAGGTCAACATCTGGGCGGCCGCCGCGTTTATAGGCGCGGTAACCTTCATAATTTCCGCAGCGGGAGTCAAGATAGGCCATGCGTTCGGCGAGAAATACACGAACAAAGCGGAGCTTGCCGGCGGAATTATTCTAATGGCGATAGGCGTAAAAATACTCCTTGAGCATCTCGGGGTCATAAGCTTTTAAAAAACATAACTCATAAGCCGCGCAGAATTGAACCGCACCCCGTTCAAGAGGACAATGAAAAATATAAAGAATTTTCACGGTCGGCACCCCGGTGTCGGCCGGTTTTTATGCTGTCGGGATAATATGCTGTGTTTTTTTCGTCGAAGCGAGAAGACCGGGGCCGCGCTGCAGCCGGTCGGTATTGCGGAGGGCGATTTTTCTTCAATTATCTCTGCAAGGCTCTCGCGGCCGGCAAACCGTTTGCCACAGCACCGTTTCTGCTTGAGAATACCCCAAAAGCCCTCGAGGAACTTTTGGCAATGCAGTGCGCCGCTCCGGGTATGCTTTGAGTCATTCCGACTTTTTCCGAATCCGTCGGCAGCCCTCATCCGAGCTTTCGACACGGATTTTCCCGGCAATCTCACCGCTTTGTTCGTTTTCCTGCTGTCTGCGGGACTTCTCTTTGGATATAGATATGCTGTATTCGCGATACGGTTCGGCAACGACTATCCGCGCCCGTTGATGAGAGGAATACAGATGCAAATATGTTGATAAACGGGGATTTGTTCAACCGTATTATCAAAATCCGTCTTTTCAAAAATCGGGCCGCTTGCGCGGCGGGTTGTCGTGCTCTGCAAAAAGCTCGACAAAAAAACGGACAAAGTCAAGCTCCGTCCGTCTGCAATTCTATTAAAATAACCTCCGGCCTGTTGTTGAAGCGAAACGGGAAAATGCTGTTGCCTATGCCGCGGCTGACAATCATTTTCGTTTTTCCCTCGGAAAACAGTCCCGCGTCATATTTCGGAAACAGCCCCTGATTCGGAGCCGCCAGACCGCCTATAAACGGCAGGCGGAACTGACCGCCGTGCGCATGGCCGCTCAGGACAAGGTCCGCATTGCAGGTTACGTAAACCTCAAACAGCTCCGGTCGGTGGGAAAGCAATAAAGTAAAGCCGTCATCCTTGTCAACAAGCGCTTTCAGCTGCGCTTCCATTATCGCCTCTTCGTCATGGAATAAGTAGTCTGAGCTGAAGCTCGGGTCCTTTACGCCGATAAGAGTGATTTTTTCGCCCTCTCTCTCCAATTCCGTCTTTTCGTTTTCGAGCACGGTTACACCGAGCTTTATTAAGCCGGTCTTTAAAGCGTCATATTCCGATACCTTCGCCTCGTGATTGCCGGTGACATAGTAGCAGGGCGCGATTTTGACCGCTTCGCCCGCAAAGTGCAGTGCCGCGGCAACGTCGGTTTTTCGGGAATCTATCAAATCTCCCGTTATAGCAATAATATCGGGCTTCGCCTCTCTCAGCATATTAAGAAGAGTTTCGTTGTCTTTGCCGATTTCGGTGTTGTGCAGATCCGAAATATGCGCGATTTTGCAGCCGTCAAACGCTCGGGGCAGCCGCTCGCTCGAAACCGTGTATTTATTGAGCTGCAGCGCCGTGTTGCCCCAAATTATCCAAAGAATCAACGCCGTAAGCAGAGCCGAGACGACCGCGAGGGCGATTATCGGCTTTTTCTTTTTTGCAGTCATAGTACATCCCTCCCGACGGTCAGTATAGCATGAATTTGTGAATTTTCTGCATTTTTTTGAGAAATTATCGGCGCCTGCTGCCGGGCGCCCGTGGTTTTCAGACCCGATTTGCGGTGAATATCTGCTTTTCGCCTGCGATTTTTTCCACAAATCCGCGCGGGATGTTGCAATGCGAAAGAAAAAATTTATACTTGTTTGGCTTTAAAAGAAGAATTATTCCCGTATAAATATTAATTCCGCACAATCTGCGCTATAATTACTAAATAATCACATGAAACGGAGGCTTGCCAATGTCTACCTGGGAGGAGCTCAGGCAGGAGTGCCTGAACTGCCGCAAGTGCGGTCTTTGCCGGACTCGCACGAATGTCGTTTTCGGCGTCGGCAAAGAGGACGCGGAGGTCATGTTTATCGGCGAGGGACCCGGTCAGCAGGAGGATCTCAAGGGCGAGCCGTTCGTCGGGCGAAGCGGTCAGCTGCTCGATAAGCTCATGGCGACCGTAGACCTGTTCAGGGACAGGAATATCTATATCGCAAACACCGTCAAGTGCCGCCCTCCGCAGAACCGCGACCCGCTGCCCGAGGAGCAGGAGGCGTGCGCCGCATGGCTCGACAGCCAGATAGCTCTGATGCACCCGAAGATAATCGTCTGCGTGGGCAGGATATCCGCACAGAGATATATCTCGAAGGATTTTCGCGTCACAAAAGAGCACGGACTTTTCTATGACCGCGGCGGTATACTCTATATGGGCACCTTCCATCCCGCGGCTCTGCTCCGCAACCCCAATCAAAAGCCCGCGGCGTTCGAGGATTTTATCGCCCTGCGCGACAAGATAAACGAAATCTGCGACCATACATATTGAGTTATTAAGTCAATCGCCGCTTCAGCGGTTGAAACGGTGCTGCGCCCATGGGCTGCGGTGCCATATATACTTATTTTACGGCACGAGCCGAATATTAAGAAAGGATGATTTCAATGCAGCAGAAGTTTCTTGAAAAGACTCTGGGTCAGCAAATCGCCGATATGGCGGCAAAGTACCCGGACGACAACATGATCGACTACACCGACAGGGACTACTCCAGAACATGGAAAGAGTTCAACGACGAGTGCGAGACGATAGCCAGAGGCTTCATGGCACTAGGCCTTAAAAAGGGTTCACATATTTCCATCTGGGGCACTAACGTGCCCGCATGGCTGCTAACCTTTTTCGGCAGTGCAAAAATGGGCGGTATTCTTGTAACCGTCAACACCAGCTATAAAGTTTTCGAGCTCGATTATCAGCTCAAGCAGTCCGACTCCGAGGCGATAGTCCTCATTGACGGCTACAAGGGCACGAGCTATATCGATATAATAAACGAGCTGTGCCCGGAGCTTGAAAGCTGCGAGCCCGGCAAGCTCAAGAGCCGCAGACTGCCGCTTTTAAAGAGCGTTATCTACGCGGGCGAGGGTGAGTGCCCCGCCGGCATGGTCGATTGGAAGGAGCTCTATACTCTCGCCGAGAAAACCCCCGTTGAGGAGTTCGAGGCGGTGCGCGATTCGTGCGACTGCCACGAGGTCGTCAACATTCAGTATACCTCCGGCACGACCGGCTTCCCCAAGGGCGTTATGCTCACCCACTATAATATACTCAATAACGGCCAGACGATAGGCGACGGCATGAAGTTCACCCACGACGACAGGCTGTGCATCACGGTTCCGTTCTTCCACTGCTTCGGCATGGTGCTCGCGCTCATGTCCTGCATATCCCACGGAACGCCCTTTGTGCCGATTGATATGTTCAACGCCAAAAAGGTCATGGATGCGCTTGTGACAAAGAACTGCACCGCAGTCCACGGCGTGCCGACCATGTTCATTGCCATGCTCGAGCATCCGGACTTCGACAAATATGATTTTTCGCATATGCGCACGGGCATAATGGCGGGCTCGCCCTGCCCGATAAAGACTATGTACGATGTCAGCGAGAAGATGAATATGCACGATATCGTCATCGTTTTCGGTCAGACCGAGGCGGCGCCCGGCTGCACCATGACCACAACGGAGGATTCCCTCGAGACACGCTGTGCCACCGTCGGCAAGGCGTTCCCCGGCGTCGAGTGCAAGATAGTCGACCCCAATACGGGCGAGACTCTGCCCGCGGGCGAGATAGGCGAATTCTGCGCGCGCGGCTACAACATAATGAAGGGCTACTACAAGATGCCCGAGGCCACGGCTCAGGCTATCGACAAGGACGGCTGGCTCCACTTCGGCGACCTCGCCGTCTGCGACGAGAACGGCTACTACAAGGTCACCGGCAGGCTCAAGGATATGATAATCCGCGGCGGCGAGAATATCTATCCCAAGGAGCTCGAGGAGTGCCTCTATCATAATGACCGCATCAAGGATGTTCAGGTCATAGGCGTGCCGAGCAAGAAGTACGGCGAGGAGGTCTGCGCCTGCGTCATTCTTAAAGAGGGCGAGGATATGTCCGAGGAGGAGATAAAGGCCTACTACAAGGAGAACGTCGCGTTCTTCAAGATCCCGAAATATGTCTGGATAATGGACGAATTCCCGATGACCGCGAGCGGAAAAATTCAGAAGTTCGTCCTGCGCGACATGGCGGTGGAAAAATATTCGCTTCAGAGCGACGATTCGATAGAAACTGCATAAAACTTAAGAAAAGGAAGGAGCTGTTACGATGAAACTGTCATTCTCAACCCTCGGCTGCCCGCGCTGGACGCTGAAAGAGATAGTTGCGACTGCCAAGGATTTAGGCTTCGGCGGCGTGGAGATAAGGGGTATAGGCGACAAGATAAACGCGCTTGAAATCCCCGAGTTTTCGGACGCCGAAATCGAGCAAACGAAAGAAAAAATCGCTCAGACGGGGCTTGTCATTCCCTCTCTGACCTCGGGCGCGACGCTCGCCGTGCGCGACAGGGCGCAGGACTCGTTCCTCGAGGCGTGCGGCTACATTGACCTTGCGAGAAAGCTCGGAGTAAAATATATCCGTGTCATGGGCACGGGCGAGCCGCATATCACAGTCGGCGACTTCATTCTCGGCGCAGGGCTCTACCGCCAGCTGTGCGAGTACGGCGCGAAGAGAGGCGTCACTCCGCTGATAGAGACCAACGGAGACCTCTCGAGCTCAAAGGCCATGCTCGCCTTTCTCGACAGAGCCGGAAGCGACAACTGCGGCGTGCTCTGGGATGTCCACCACACGGTGCGCTTCGGCAGCGAGAGCCCGGTCGAGACCTTTGCGGCGCTGGGCACCTATATAAAGCACGTCCATTTGAAGGACTCCGTCATGCGCGGCTCAAGGGTCGAATACCGCATGATGGGCTACGGCGATGTGCCCGTCACGGACGCTGTGACGCTGCTCGACAGAGCCGGCTTCGACGGCTTCTTCTCCCTCGAGTGGGTCAAGCGCTGGAACCCCGACCTTCAGGAGCCGGGCATAGTCTTTGCCCACTATAAAAACTATATGGATTCGCTTGCGGAATAAAAACAGAAACGCCGAATTCAGAGTATCCGTAAAACAGATTCAGCCCCGACAGAATAATATCTGCCGGGGCTTTTTCTATATGTATTAAGCCGTGTAGGGCGGTATTATCCGCCCGCGGGTTATGCGGTGATTACAGCAGGCGAGCTAAGCTCTCTCGGCAAGTAGATTGCGTAGGGGTCGGCGACTCGACGACCCTTTGACGCGACAGCGTCACCGAAAATCTATTTATTCATCCGTGTCGTGCAAAACGCTCTCTGCGTGCGGCTTGCCCCCTGTGCCGCCTGCG
>ERZ827186.605-NODE-605-length-38953-cov-16.304900_pt1 | contig 38953 bp, 18 predicted proteins | sample MGYA00519918_ERZ827186 | MGnify/ENA primary metagenome ERZ827186 (study PRJEB31778, sample SAMEA3449275) | human gut metagenome | biome: human gut; feature: human-associated habitat; material: faeces | place: United Kingdom | collected 2010/2012 ...
ATTAGTCCTTAAAAGAGAATTTTTTATAAATTCTCTTAACTTTTTCTTTTTTTATTATAATTTTTATTGGATATCAAAAATAGCTATTTTAATATTTCAAGTATTTTCAATCCTAATTTTGTTGTTTTATAAAGTCTGCCTTTTTTAGCATTTTCATTGAGACATATTACTAGTTTTTTACTTTTCAAATCATTTAATGCACTGGATACTTGTGTTGGACGTAAATTGGTTTCTTTTGCAATTTCAGAAGGCATTTTATAATCATTGCCAGACAATGACTTTATTGTTTTGTACCGTGAAGATGATACTTTTATAAATCCGATAATTTCCCAGATATTTTCTTCACTTTCTTTTTTATTCATGTTATATGTCTTTATGTTGCATTAATCACTTTTTTATTTATAACTTTATTCTGTATTATTTTATTTTTACTTGGTTTTTGTTCTATTTATTATGTTTTAGTAACAATTTTATACTACTTGTCACAAAAATGTTATTTGTAAGTTAAACATGGTTTTAATTTACATTTTTATGATGATGGCTTGGCTATTGTTATAAAACATCATTTACTATTTAATTTCAATGTAAAAGTAGTAAATTTGGGAAATATGGATAAATTAACTTAAGAATTATACTTGTCTGTTTAATAAAAGAATAGGTAAAATTTTGCACATTTTAGGGGTTTGTGCAATTTTTTTAAGATAATGGCTGTCATTTATATGCAGTCTGAATTTTTTAAATAGAGGTATAATTCTTGTTAATTTTGATTATTTCAGCTTTTTTTATATTTCTAAAGTCATTCAAATCTTTAAACTTAAAAATACTGGTTTATTTTTTTAATATTATTTTACTTACTAAAATTTACTAAAATAGAAAGCTTTTTATATAGCAATTTGCCAATATTTAAATAGTAAATTAACTTAAATTATTTATTGTTGAATTATATTGAACTAAAAAATTATGTAGAGGTAGGTTTCATGAAATTTGAAGAACAAGAATCAATCGACGATTCCTCAAAAGAAACTGTATTAAAGCCTGAAATAGAAGAAAATGAGGCTTTTGAAAAAATTGAACCAATGTTAGATTATGGTAATATTAAAAGTTCAAAAGATATTGAAGTTCCTCCATTATTAATTGATCAAGTTATTGGACACGAAGAGTCCATTGAAACTATTAAAAAAGCAGCAAAACAAAGGAGAAATATTTTACTTATCGGTGATCCTGGGGTTGGAAAATCAATGCTTGCTAAAGGTATGGCTCAGATTTTACCTCATGAATCCTTAGAAGATATTTTAATTTATCCGAATGTAGAAGATAATAATCATCCATTAATAAGGTCTGTTCCAGCAGGAGAAGGTAAAAAAATAGTAAAAGCAACCAAAGGATCTGCTAAAAACCATGAAGAGAAAAAAACATTAATTACAACATTTGTTATTGCAGCTATTGTTGTTATTGGATTTATGTATGGCAGAATACTTGAAGCTATTATTGCAGCAGCATTAATATTGCTTATTTCTATTCAGATAAAACCTAAAAACAATAACATGTCTCCAAAATTACTGGTTAATAATGAAGATAAACGATTCGCACCATTTATGGATGCAACTGGTGCTCATGCAGGAGCATTACTTGGAGATGTCCGTCACGACCCTTATCAGTCTGGAGGTCTTGGAACTCCTGCACATGAACGTGTGGAATCAGGAATGATTCATAAAGCTAACAAAGGTGTTTTATACATTGATGAAATAGGTACAATGACTATGAAAACACAACAAGAGCTCTTATCTGCAATGCAGGAAAAAAAATATGCTATTACTGGTCAAAGTGAAAACAGCAGTGGTGCAATGGTAAGGTCTCAAGCAGTACCGTGTGATTTCGTTCTTGTAGCATCAGGTAACCTTCAAGTTCTTGAAGGAATGCACATAGCTATGAGGTCAAGAATCAGGGGATACGGTTATGAAGTTTTCATGAAGGATTCAATGGAAGACACTCCGGAAAACAGAAAAAAATTAGTAAGGTTTGTAGCTCAAGAAGTTAAAAATGATGGAAGAATTCCTCATTTTGCTCCTGATGCATTAGATGAAATTATTTTAGAAGCAAAACGTCGTTCAGGAAAACAAGATGCTTTAACTCTTAAATTAAGGGATTTAGGTGGACTTGTAAGATCATCTGGTGATGTAGCTATTGAAAAAGGTGCTGATTTGGTAACTGCTGAACATGTAATTGAAGCTAAAAAATTCTCCAGAACATTAGAACAGCAAATAGCTGACAGATCCATCAAACAAAGGAAAGAATACAGTATGGTTCACCCTGAAGGTGGAAGAGTTGGTCTTGTAAATGGACTTGCAGTTATTGGAGATAGAAGTGGTATTGTTTCACCAATTGCTGCTGAAGCTGCTCCTGCTCAATCAAAAGAAGGTGGAAAAATCATAGCTACCGGTAAACTTGGTGAAATCGCTAATGAATCAGTTCAAAATGTAAGTGCATTAATTAAAAAATACACTAACAAGGATATTTCTGATTATGATATTCATGTTCAGTTTATTCAAACTTACGACGGTGTAGAAGGGGACAGTGCAAGTGTTTCAATAGCTACTGCAGTAATTTCTGCTGTTGAGGATATTCCTATTGATCAGACTGTTGCATTAACCGGATCTTTAAATGTTCGTGGGGATGTAATGCCTATTGGTGGTGCTACAGCTAAAATTGAAGCTGCTGCAGAATCCGGAATTAAAAAAGTATTGATTCCTAAGTCTAACATGAAAGATGTTATGCTTGAGAAAAAATACGAAGACATGATTGAGATAGTTCCAACTGAAACTTTAAGTGATGTATTGGAAAATATTTTAATTAGCGGCAGTAAAAAAGACCGTTTAATTGAAAAAATGAGAAATTTAAGTTCCAAAGTTGCAAGTAAAGTTTCCAAATCTCAAATTGAAAAACCAGCTACCAACTAAGTTGGTTTTTATTATTCTTTTTTTTTATTTTAAATTTTTTCAATCGCATTTTTATAACGAAAACATAATATATTAATAATTTTATATTAATATAATATATTAGAAGTTGAAATGTGATTGATATGGGTGGTAAAATTCGTTTTAATGTAGCTAAGTTTGGAGCTAAGGTAGCTTCTCAGGTATCTAAATTTGGATTTGGAAGTGGTAATAATCTTCCGGGATATGTTTTTTATAAGATTGCTGGAAAGGAAGCACTAAAAGATTTGGCTCATGAAATGAGTATTGGACCTATTTTAATCACAGGAACCAATGGAAAAACTAATACAACAACTCTTTTAATTAAATTGCTTTCAGCTGATACGAAAATCAGAAAAAGCTTTGAAAGCAATACTATTCATGCAATAACTACAGGTATTTTAAAAGGTGATGGGGATCTTGGTGTTTTTGAATATGGAATCAGAAATAAGAGCTATGGAATTCCGGACACTGTTCAGAGACTTATTGATCCTGTAGGTGTTGTTTATACAACAATTTCACGTGAACATTCACAGGTAGCAGGTGTTAAAAATCCCTTTGAGGAATATGTAGATGCCAAATCTCTACTTTCACAGGGTATGACTCGGGGAGTTGTTATTTCTAATGCAGATGATCCCGTAACAGCAAATATTGCTTGCAATAAACGAAATGACCTGCATGTTAATTTTTATGGATTGGCCATTGATAGTATTAATGATATTTTCGAATCAGACAGTCCAAATTGTCCAAGGTGTGGCAAAAAGCTTGAATACTCTCAAAAATTCTTGAATCACAGAGGAATTTACAGTTGCGAATGCGGTTTTAAACGCCATGAACCTAATGTTAAATTGGTTGGTGTTGACTTTAAGCCTGATAATTGGGATTTGACAATTGAAGGAAATTTATATAATTATACAAATAATAAGGATATTTCATTTGAAGTAAGTATAAATGTTCCTCCATTCGGATTCCATAATATTTACAACACATTGGCTTCCATTTGCACATATGCTACTTTTACTCCAAAAATAGACAATATTGAAAATACTATTAAAGAGGTTTTCAATAATTTGGACATGTCTTTTATTCCTCCTGGAAGATTTGAAGTAGTTAAATTAAATGACAAATATGTTGGTTTGGGACAGGGAGATAATGGTGATGCAGCTAAAATCAATGCATTATTTATGAATCAGTATATTGACGGTCCTTTAGAATTTATTTACACAACTCCTGATGAAAATGAGGAAGAAATATTTGAAGACCATTTGGAAGTTATTAAAAATTTAAATCCTGACCATATGATTGTTGTTCCCGGAAGAAAATCCATTGAAAAAGCTAAGGAATATTATAACATAATATCTGAAGAATATGATAATGCTGATTTTTATCCATTAAGCTATGATAAAATGGATGAAAGGATTAGAAAACTGGTGGATTTGGCTGAAACTTCAGATTATAATTATGTGATTATGACAGGCTGCGGTGAAGAGCAGGAAATGTGGGAAAATATAAAACAAAAATTAATCAATAAATAATATTGTTTTCAATTATACTATTTATTGTTTTATAGAAGTTGTCTTCGCTTTTTTTGATTTGTCTAAATGATGAATCGATTTTACATCCGCATAAATCACAGCTGCCGATAATGAAGTCATTGCTGTTTTTTTTAATCAGGATTCCGAAGTACTCTTCTTTTAAATCCCCATATTTTTGAAATTCTTCACTGCTGAGACTTATAGTTTTATCTTCAATGGAAAAAATATCGCATTCATTAAACATAGGTATAAAAGCAAGCATCCCGAAAGTTATAAAGATATTTTCATGTTTAAGGACTTTTAAGACTTTTTCAACATAGCTGTCTTCATTTTCAATTCCATATTTTTTTAATTCACCAATGTTGTTGGAACCCATTGTGCAATTATCACGGATTATACAAATAGCTAGTTGGGGGTCTATATAATTATCACATTTAGCTACAATATTTTCAATACTTTTTTCAATATTCATTAATAACACCTTCGTAACTTTCACATAATGAAAGAACCTCTTCAATTTTTGGAATTTGATTGAGCCAATCTATAGGAATTGAATCAAATCCATAATAAATTCCAGAAAGTCCTCCACAAACAGCTGCAATAGTATCAGTATCTCCACCTAAATTAACAGCTTTCAGGACACTGTCTTTATAATTGTAAGTAGTTTCCAAACAATAAATGACACTTTCAAGAGTGTCTATTACATAACCTGAACTTTTAATATTCTCTTTTAAATCATCATTAAAAATTCTCTCAAAATGTTTAAGCTCTTCTGAATCTTTGTAATGTTTTCTGATTTTATCGCAGGCTATTTTAACATGTTCTTTAATTGTTAAATTATCTGAAATCATTGATTTGGCCAGTTCAACATAAAATACGCATGCTATTTTTGATCTTAAATGGCCATGAGTTAAGCTGGATATATTTTCAATTGTTTCATAGTCAATGTCATGGATAAAGGCCAGAGGCAAAATTCTCATTAAAGATCCGTTTCCATTATCTCTTTCACTGATTCCTCCACAATTCAGGGCTTCAAAACCATTTTTAAACCTTAATAATGATTCATAAGTGGTGTTGCCGTAATCAAAAGTTTCTCCATACTGAGTATATTTGCCATTAAGAAGCCATTCTAAAAACTCGCTTTGGATATCTTCATAGTCAATAGTCTTTTTATTGCAGATGCTGCTCATGGTAGCCAGAGTCATTGAAGTATCATCTGAATAAGTTCCTGGTGGCATATTGTATGTTCCGTAACCTGTTATAGTTTTAACAGGATTTTTTTGAAGTGTTTTACGGGAACTGAACTCCACCGGAACACCTAAAGCATCACCGATAACAAATCCACAAATACCTGCTTTGATTTTCATAAATATAGTTATATCTTTAAAGTTGATATAAATAGCAGTTTCAAATTCATAAATTATAATTATCACTTCAAATAATTATTTAACATAGTGATTCTCAAAACACAAAATTTAATTTTAAGGCCCTGGAAGGTAGATGATGCTGAAGAGTTGTATCATCATGCTAAAAATCCGAAAATTGGTCCGATTGCAGGCTGGCCACCACATAAAAATGTTGAAAATAGTTTGGAGATAATTCAAATTGTTTTTGCAAAGGATGAAACTTATGCCATAACTTTAAATGGTCAAATTATAGGATGTGTGGGTTTGCTTGTTTATCCAGACGGAAATCATTATTGGGGAGAAAATAATGCAGAACTTGGATATTGGATTGCAGAAGAATTTTGGAGAAATAATTATGCATGTGAAGCATCTGAAAAACTTTTAATACATGGTTTTAAGGATTTAAAGTTAAATAAAATATTTGCTTCATTTAGAAAAAATAACCTTCAGTCAAAAAGGGTTCTTGAAAAATTAAATTTTAAATACTTTGATGAACTACAAAATATTGATTATACAGGAAAATACTATCTGGAAATTGTAATGAGTTTAAAAAATAATGACACTGGATGATAATATGGAAACATTGGAAGCAATTAATAAAAGAAAAAGTATTCGTGCTTATAAGGATGAGCAAATAACGAAAGAAGAATTGGACACAATTATAGGGGTAGCTAATAAAGCCCCAAATGCAGGACCATTTCAAGTTAGTGTAATTCAAAATAAAGAGTTTTTAAGTGAAATAAATGATAAAACTAAAGAGTTCATGTTAAATTCTGAAGGTTTTATGCGCCAGAGAGCTTCTATTCCAGGTTATGAGCCATTATATGGTGCTCCAACTTTAATTGTTATTTCTGCACCTGAGGGTCCTTTTTCTCAAATAAATGTTTCAGCATCTGCAACAACAATGATTTTGGCAGCTACTGATTTGGGATTGGCTACATGTTATGTTGTATCTCCAATAGCTATTTTAACTCAGCTTAAAGATAAATTAAACCTTCCTGAAGATTTCATACCAGTTTCAGGTATTTTAGTTGGTTATGAAGCTCCCTGTGATATTCCATCTCCTGAACGTGAAATTCCAGATAATATAAATTTTATTGGTTAGATAATTATGGTTAGAATTTGTAAAAATTGCGGATTTGAGAATCAGGACAGCTATGACTTTTGTGCCAAATGCGGAACTCCATTAGTGGAAGGGCTCCAGCCCAACACATTCTTTGTTTATAGAAATGTGGAACAGGGAATTAGTAGGAAATTTATAATTATTTCTTATATAATTACCATATTTTTTTCATTTGGAGGTTTTCTCATGGATTTGGTAGCTAGAAATACTTCAATGGGTTTTTTTAGCTTCTTTGGATTTTTCATGCCGTTTTTCCTAATTCAGGCACAGGATAATAATATTAAAAAGCATGGTTTTATCCAATTGTTCATATCTCTTGTTGGATTTATTCTGTTTGTAAGAACTTTACCATTGTAAAAAAAGAGTTTTTAGTATTGTTTTTAAAAAACAATACTTTTTTTTAAATTTAAACAAAATGTATTTTCATATCTCCAGTTAATAAACATTCTGGAATTGCCAAATAATTCATGTGGAAATCACCCATTGCTTTATCAGCTGCATCTCCACGGTCCATTCCGTCACCCCAGTCGTATTGGCGAATATCGGATATGATGTCTCCGCCAAATATTTTCTCGGCTGCATTATTGTTTACTGTTATGATAATATTTGGAGATATATTGTAAGTGTATTCCATTATTTCTTTAGCTGCTCCGTAAGGATTGTCGGGATCATCTAAATGAATGTTGTGTAGTGTTTGATGCTGTGCGTTAAATGAACTTCCCGGATAAATCCAGTTAAATCCACCGGTTAAATTCCATGTGGCACCCATGTCAACACCAGGAATACCTCCTTCACTTTCGTCTTCAGCTATTATTAACACACTAGAAGTTGCAGCTATTCCCACTATAACAATGACAGCAAGTATTATAACTGCAAAAATAATTCTTCCAATTTTCATGATTTACAATTGTTTTTAGCATTAATATAGTTAACTTTTTTTATGTTAAAATCAAATATTAATTATTATATTAATTTTTGGTGATAATGTGATTATTGGTGGTTCAGCATCTCAAGATTTGGCCGCTCATGTGGCAGAAGAGTTAAATGATGATTTATGTTATGTAGAAACTAAAAAATTCCCAGATGGGGAAAGATATTTGCGTGTTGATGGTGAGATTGATGATGAAGTTACTGTTATCCAATCTACCGGATATCCTCAGGATGAAAATTTGATGGAATTGCTGTTTTTAATATCAAATCTTAAAGACCTCGGAGCAAAAAAAGTTAGGGTTGTTGTTCCATATATGGGTTATGCAAGACAGGAAAAACGTTTTCATGATGGGGAAGCAGTTTCTGCAAAAATTGTAGCTAATTTAATTCAATCTGCAGGTGCTGATGAATTTATTACATTTAATATTCATGAAAAATGTGTTTTGGACTTTTTTGATATACCGACTACAAATATTTCTGCTATGGGTGCAATAGCCGAATATATTGATGAAAAAATTGATGAAAAACCTTTAATTGTTGCTCCTGATAAAGGAGCATATCCTTTTGCTCAGGAAATAGCTGAAATTCTTGATTGTGAATGCACTTATTTGTCTAAAGTTCGTCTTGGACCTGATAAGGTGGAAACTAGAATTGTTGATGTTGAAGGCAGTTCTGATGAAACAGTTAATGTGGATTCAGTTAAAGGCAAAAAGGCATTTATTATTGATGATATTATAGCTACTGGCGGAACTATTGTTAATGCAGTTAAAATATTAAAGGAATACGGTGCCAAATCAGTTGATGTTTGTTGTGTTCATCCGATTTTGGTAAATGGAGCTACTATGAGAATCTATGCAGCTGGTGCTAACAGTTTAATATCTACCAATAGTTTATCTGCAGACAGTTCTCGTGTTTCTCTTGCAAAAAGCATAGCGAATGTTTTGAGGGATTAAAGATGTTTGATAAAGATGCTATTAAAAAAGAACTTATTGAAGGATCTAATATAATTTTAAAAAGATATGATGAAGATGATGTTGTTGATTCCATATCTGTTATGAATACAAAAGATCATGTTATTTTTTTAGGGTCTTTAAGAGTTTATAATGAAATGAATGTTAAAAATATTGAGAAAGCTTTAGAAAACTGTTTTGAAGACTACGGCAAAGTTAGCATAAGAAGTAGAAAAGTTGTTCCCTGCTGTTCCCTGCCCTATTTCCATATCAGTTTTCACATCAATGTTGATGAAGTAATTTAGAAAAGCATGAAAAAATTTAAACTAAACTCACCTTATAAGCCATTAGGTGATCAGCCAAAAGCCATTAATTCATTAGTTGATGGGATAAATAAGGGTGAAAAGGAACAGACTCTTTTAGGAGTTACAGGTTCCGGCAAAACTTTTACAATGGCTAATGTTATTGAAAAAGTTCAAAAACCTACCCTTGTCATCTCCCATAATAAAACATTAGCTGCACAGCTTTATGAGGAATTTAAGGAGTTTTTTCCAGACAATGCAGTTGAATATTTTGTCAGTTATTATGATTATTATCAGCCTGAGGCATATGTTCCAAGAACTGACACTTTCATTGATAAAGAATCATCTGTCAACGAAGAAATCGATATAATGAGACATTCTGCTACCCAATCACTTTTATCCCGTGATGATGTGATTGTAGTCAGCAGTGTCAGCTGTATTTATGGTATAGGTTCTCCGGAGGATTACGGGGAATTTGCATTTGGAATAGCTGTAGGGGACAATTATGACCGTTCAGATATTATTCGCAAACTTGTTTTCATGCAGTATGAAAGAAATGATATTGAATTTGCAAGAGGTCATTTTAGAGTACGCGGAGATGTAATTGAAATAAATCCTGTTCACGGTACTCCTCCTGTAAGAGTTGAGCTATTTGGTGATGAAATAGATGCAATCAGTTTAATTGATAAAGTCACAGGCAAAAAAACAGAAAGTTTAAAAAGATACATGATTTTCCCGGCAAAGCACTTTGTTGTCGGGCAGGATAAAATGGATACAGCAATCAGAAACATTTCTGATGAGCTGGATGAAAGATTAAATGAGTTTAATTTATCAAATAAGCTTCTGGAAGCTCAAAGATTGGAACAAAGAACACGTTTTGATATTGAAATGCTTCAGGAAATGGGATATTGTCCAGGTGTAGAAAATTATTCAATGCATCTGTCCGGAAGAAAATGGGGTGAAAAACCTTATTCATTATTAAAATACTTCCCTGAAGATTATCTGACTATTATTGATGAGTCTCATGTTACACTGCCTCAAATTCGTGGAATGTATAATGGAGACAGGGCACGTAAAGAGACTTTAGTAGAACATGGATTCAGATTACCTTCTGCTAAGGAAAACAGGCCATTGAGATTTGATGAATTTGAATCATCTATAAACCAAATCATTTATGTTTCAGCTACTCCTGGAGCTTATGAATTGTCAAGATCAAGTAATATTGTTGAGCAGATTATCCGTCCGACAGGTTTGGTTGATCCTGAAGTGATTATCCGTCCGGTTAAAGGTCAGGTTGAAGATTTGCTTGGTGAAGTTAAAAAAAGAGCTAAAAAAGATGAAAGAGTTTTAGTTACAACTTTAACCAAGAAAATGGCTGAAGATTTAACTGATTACTATGCAAAAATAGGTGTTAAAGTCAGATATATGCACTCTGAAATAGATACTTTAGAGAGAATTGACATCGTAGATGATTTAAGACGGGGAACATTTGATGTGCTGGTCGGTGTAAATTTACTTAGGGAAGGTCTTGATTTGCCGGAAGTTTCTTTAGTAGCTATTTTAGATGCAGATAAGGAAGGATTTTTAAGAAATGAAACTTCTTTAATTCAGACTATTGGAAGGGCTGCAAGAAATATCAACGGTCAGGTAATCATGTATGTTGATGAAATGACTGATTCCGTTAAAAATGCAACAGCTATTACAAGTAAAAGAAGAAAAATCCAAATCAAGTATAATGAAAAACATGGTATTGTTCCTAAAACTACTAAAAGGGCACTTAAGGATAAAAAAGTAGTTGAGGATTTGGATATTGAAGGAACTGATATTAGTAAAATACCTAAAGATGAATTACGTTTACTTATCAGTGATTTGGAAAATGACATGAAAGAAGCAGCAGCTAAACTTGATTTTGAAAGAGCAGCCAGTTTAAGAGATCATATAGCTACTTTAAAAGGATTAAAAAAAGATTCTTCATAGAATAATTTAAAATGGTAACTGTCCATTAATTTTAATTTTTGCATTTTATTTAATGGACAGCTAGAACTTATTTTTTTAGAAAGTTGTTTTTAGTGTTTTTAATATTTCATCGGAGGTTTTTCCTTCGTTTTCAAGAGTTTTTATTGTGTTTTTCATATTTGTTTTTTCTTCTTGTTTTCCTTCTTGTTTTCCTTTTTGTATTCCTTCTTGTCTAAGTTCTATTTCTCTGTTGTGTAGTTTTTCGTTTATGCTTTGTCCTTTTAGGGTACTCATTGTTCTCACCTTTTCTAATGTTTCTGGGTTTTTTATGAATATTTCTGTTGTTAGCCAAAGTCCCCATGTTAATATTTTAGTTTGTTTGGTTGTTATTTTGGTAATTTTGCTAACATAACCACAGATTTCTTTAACTATTTCTTCAGAATTTTTGGTTGTGTTTAAAAATGGTATGAAAATTAAATCTAATATGTCAAAAGCTGTTAGTTTTTTGTTATTTTCTATTTTGATTTTAACATTTTTTAATCTTTGGTCTCCGGGATATTTTTTTAGAAAAATTATTCTTATTGGTGTATATTTATTTACTTTTCCAATCCAGCATTCTGTTTCTGATTTGTTTGGATTGCCTGTAGATATTATGATGGTATTTATGGGTTTTCCAGTTTCTTCATGTAATTCCATGTCGTAACGTCCAGTATGGGTAAGATTACCATGAGTTAAGTTACCGCTGTAATGTTCATAATGGATATATGAATCATCAACCATTTCATATACAAAATCCATTAATAAACCCTTAAAATTAGGTGTTATTAATTCTGTAGAATATACCTTTTTAATTTTTGTACAAGGCAATGGTTCATGTATTTCATCTGTTTCTTTTTTTAATGCTTCTAAATAATCAAAGAGGTCTTGACCATAATATTTTGCTAATCCTTTTATTAATTTATCCTGTTTTTGATAAATCATTTTTTCTCTCCTTAATTGTTTAGTATTCTATAAATCGATTTGATAAAATACACTAATACTTTCTATTGGCCATTATATAAGTTGTTAAGTTGTAAATAACTTAAATAAAATAGTTTTGAGTAAATTTAACACTTTTAAATCAATATTTCAATAGTTTTTATAATAGTGGTGTGGATACAGTTCCAAAATATTAAGTGGAAAAATGATTAGATATATTTATATATGTAGATGTCTAATATTTGTTTGATACATTACGAATGTTTTATTTTTCAAATGCTCTTAGATTAATATATTATATTGGGGCATTGGATAATTATTATTAAGGAGGGTACTATGACAAAAGACTCTAAAAAACAGATTATCATTAAAGGAGCTAAAGAACATAATTTGCAAAATATCGATTTAGCTATTCCTCGTGATGAATTTATTGTAATAACAGGATTAAGCGGGTCTGGTAAGTCTTCACTTGCTTTTGATACAATTTATGCTGAAGGACAGCGCAGATATGTTGAATCTCTCTCAGCTTATGCAAGACAATTTTTAGGGCAAATGAAAAAGCCTGAAATGGAATATATTGAAGGTTTGTCTCCTGCTATTTCAATAGATCAAAAAACCACAAAAGAAAACCCAAGATCTACAGTAGGAACTATTACTGAAATTTATGATTATCTTAGATTATTATTTGCAAGAATAGGGACACCCCACTGTCCAAAATGTGGAAAGGAAATATCTCACCAAACATTGGGTCAAATTGGAGATAGTATAATAGAAGAAGGGGAAGGTAAAAAAATACATATTTTAGCTCCGGTTGTTAGGGATAAAAAAGGCCAGCACAAGGATGTTTTGGATGATTTGAGAAACAAAGGATTTGTAAGGGCAAGAGTGGACGGTGAAGTTAGAGACCTTGAAGAAGATATTGACCTTCCGAAAACTTACAGACACAGCATTGAAGTAGTTGTAGACAGACTAAAAATAAGAAAGGATGTTGACTTTAAAAGAAGACTGGTTGATTCTCTAGAAACAGCTTCAGAGTTTGCAGACGGACTGATAAATGTACTGTTTTCAGATGATGGCAGAGATTATGAGAAAAAATATTCAGAACACTTTGCCTGTGTAGACTGTGGAATAAACTTTGAAGAACTCACTCCAAGGATGTTTTCATTTAATGCACCTCAGGGAGCATGTCCTGAATGTAATGGTATTGGAGTTAAAATGGAAATAGATCCTGATTTAATTATTCCAAATAAAAATCTTACATTAAATGAAGGGGCAGTTACTCCTTGGGCAAAATCAAATAAAAAAGAAAATTATTATCATCAGATGCTGGAAGCAGTATCTAAACATTTTAACTTCAGCATGGACACTCCGTTTAATGAATTAACCAATGAACAGCAGGATATAATATTATATGGCTGTGACGATAAAATACCATTTTCATTTAAACGTAGAAATAAATCTTATCAAGTTAATCGTCAGTTTGAAGGTGTTATTCCGAGAATGGAACGTTTATACATTGAAACCAAATCAAATTACAGCAGGAAATACATTTCCAAATTCATGAGTGACAGAAAATGTCATGTATGTCATGGAAAAAGACTTCGTCCTGAGGTACTGGCTGTAACTGTTGGTGGAAAATCAATAGCTGACGTAGTGGAAATGTCAATTAAGGATTCATATCAGTTCTTCTTGAATTTGGAACTTACTGACAGAGAACAGTTCATAGCTAAAGAGGTTTTAAAAGAAATCAGACAGAGACTTAAATTCCTTGTAGATGTTGGGCTTGACTATTTATCAATGGCACGTTCATCAGGTACACTGTCTGGTGGTGAAGCTCAAAGAATCAGATTAGCTACTCAAATAGGCTCCGGATTAGTTGGTGTTCTATATATTTTAGATGAACCAAGTATTGGTCTTCATCAAAGAGATAATGTAAAACTTATTGAAACACTAAAGAGACTTAAAAACTTGGGAAATACTTTAATTGTTGTAGAACACGATGAAGAAACAATATTGTCTGCAGATTATGTTGTAGATATAGGTCCTGGAGCAGGAGAACACGGTGGAAAAGTAGTTGCCTGCGGAACTCCTGAAGAGATTATGGAGTCACATGAATCTGTTACCGGTCAGTATATTTCAAGACGTGAAACAATACCAATTCCACAAACACGCAGATCAGGAAATGGTGAATCACTTATAATCAGGGGAGCCAGACAAAACAATCTTAAAAATATTGATGTTGAAATACCTTTAGGCAAGTTCACATGTGTTACAGGAGTAAGCGGGTCTGGTAAAAGCAGTCTGATTAATGAAATTTTATACAAAGGGTTAAGCGGAAAATTAAACAATAAATTTACCTTTGCAGGAGATTATGATAAAATTGAAGGTGTAAGCAACATTGATAAAATCATAGCTATTGACCAAAAACCGATAGGACGTACTCCAAGATCAAATCCTGCAACTTATACTGGAGTTTTCACGGATATTCGTGATTTATTTGCAGAAACTCCAGAAGCTAAAGCTAGGGGATATAAACCTGGCAGATTTAGTTTTAATGTAAAGGGAGGAAGATGTGAAGCATGTTCCGGTGACGGTATTGTGCAAATTGAAATGCACTTTTTAGCTGATGTATTTGTTCCATGTGAAGTGTGCGGCGGCAAAAGATACAATGAAGAGACTTTAGACATTCGTTACAAAGGTAAAAATATTTATGAAGTTTTGGAAATGACTGTTGAAGAAGCATTGGACTTTTTTGAACATATTCCGAAAATACATAAAAAACTTAAAACCTTGCTTGATGTAGGTTTGGGCTATATGAAAATAGGTCAGCCGGCTACTACTTTATCAGGTGGTGAAGCTCAAAGGATTAAATTAGCTAAAGAGCTTTCAAGGTCAAATACAGGTAACACATTATATATTTTGGATGAACCTACAACTGGTCTTCATTTTGCAGATATTAAGAGATTGTTGTCAGTTCTTGCCAGATTGACTGATGCGGGCAATTCAGTTGTTGTTATTGAGCATAATTTGGATGTTATTAAAACAGCTGATTATATTATTGATTTGGGTCCTGAAGGTGGAGATGGTGGTGGAAAAGTAATAGCTACCGGAACTCCAGAAGAAATAGCCAAATCTGGAACATACACGGGTGAATTTTTACAAAAAATCCTTAGTGAAAATATCACACCTTATGCCAAACAGCTTGTTAAAGAGAAAATGAGCAAGTAAATTTTCTCTTTTTCAACAAAGTATTTAATAAAGTTATGACATATTAACTTTAAGTTCACTTTTTTAGAAGTAACTAATATTTAAGGTGAAATATTTTGAAATTTGTAGATTTTTTCTCAATTTTTATTCGCGGAATACTTATGGGTTCTGCAGATATTGTTCCTGGAGTTTCTGGAGGAACAATTGCATTAATCACAGGTATTTACGAACGTTTGGTACATTCAATTAGTACAATTAATTTTACTTTCATAAAACCATTACTTAAAGGAGATTTAAAGGGTTTTAAAGAAAGACTATTCTATGAAATTGACTTTAAATTTTTCATACCATTATTATGCGGTATTGGACTTGCAATGTTGACATTAGCTAATGTTATATCCTATTGTATGGATGTATACACGGCTTTAACCTATTCCTTCTTTTTAGGATTAATTATAGCTTCATCATATGTGTTATACAGGCAAATGGATGAACTTACTCTCAAACATGTAATTTTTACTGTTATTGGGGCTGTTTTAGCATATATTTTTGTAAGTTTAAATCCGATAGCTATGAATCATACTTTGCCGATACTGTTCATGTCAGGTTTGATAGCTATCTGTGCAATGATTTTGCCGGGTATTTCAGGATCATTTTTACTTTTATTGTTAGGTCAGTATGAGTATATGTTAAATGCTTTAAAGACTATGAGTTTAAGTGAAATTGTTGTATTTTGTGCAGGTGCCCTTATTGGTATTTTAGGATTTTCCAAAGTCTTAAATTATTTGCTTGAACATCATGAAGGCATTACAATGGCATTTCTTATTGGTGTGATGATTGGTACATTAAAACTTCCTGTTGTACATATTGTAAATACAACTCCTCTTACATTTGCTGCATTATTGCCTTGTATTATCCTGGCTATTATTGGATTTGTTATAATTGTTGTTATGGAAACTAAATTCGATTATATCGAATGATTTTTCCTCTTTTTTTTTAAAATATTATAAACCTTAACGATATAATATTATATAATGATAATTCTTAAAAAAATAAAAAAACAGTGGAAATTATATCCAATAGGTTCTCCAAAAGGAGCATTGAATAATAAAAGAGAACCTGAGTATGTTGGAACTGTTAAATTTAAAAAATATGATGATTCAATAGCTATTTCCAGATTTGTAGCTGATTACAATTACTCGGATTCATCTAATTTATCAGAAAAATTAGTTCCGCCTCAGGAAGTAATTAAACTTTTAAGGAGTCAGGCTGTTTTTTTAGCAACTAGGGATGATGAAGTTGAGGATTATCTTAAATCACTGAATATTAAGGTAAGGCACACCAGAGTTTGTGATTTTTGCGCATTTGAAGGAAATATTACAATTGTAAACTCTGAATTTTCATATAAACACAATAATCAGTTGATATGTGAGCAGTGTGCATATGAAACAATTAAAAGGGAAATTAAACTTCAGGGATTTGATAAAAAAATATTCAGAAACCTTAAAGACATTTTAGATAAAACAGGTAATTTGGAAAAAACATTGTCTGTTCTCTCACCTAAATTTGATCCGCTTTCTAACAGAAATTTAACATTATTTGACAGAGTAGATACAAAATCCAAGTATAAAATACCTGATGTATCAATGAAAAGACTTAAAATACCTCATAAGTTCAGGGATATTTTAATTAAAAATGGAAATAAAAAATTATTGCCTGTCCAGTATTTGGCAATTAAGGAAGGCCTTTTAAAAAATCAGGATTTGCTTGTTGTAAGTGCAACAGGAAGTGGAAAAACTTTGGTTGGAGAGCTTGCAGGAATAACCAAAACAATGAAAGGTCAAAAATTTATATTCCTGACACCTCTGGTAGCACTGGCTAATCAGAAATACCGTGATTTTAAAAGAAAATATAAAAAGTTAGGCTTAAAGGTAGCTATTAAAGTAGGTAGAAATAGGGTTAAAGCTAAAGGTGAATTGAAACTGCCTGACAGTGATGTTAAAGATGCAGATATAATTGTTGGAACATATGAAGGCTTGGATTATCTTTTAAGAAACGGGAATTCAGCTTTATTGTCTAATTTAGGAGTTGTTTTAATTGATGAAATCCATATGATTGATGATGAAGACAGAGGAACAAGACTTAATGGATTAATAAAACGTATCAAGCATTTATATCCTCATTCACAGATTATCGGTCTTTCCGCTACTGTTAAAAATCCTGAATTTTTAGCCGGTGAGTTTAATATGAAATTGGTGGAATATTCTCAAAGGCCGGTTCCATTGGAACGTCATTTGGTTTATATCAGATCAGAATCTTCAAAACACCATATAATGCAAAAATTAGCTAAAAAGGAATTTAATACAAAGTCTAAAAAAGGTTACAGAGGACAGACTATAATTTTCACCAATTCAAGACGAAAAACTCATAAGATAGCTAATTTCCTCCAAAATAAAAAGGTCAATGCCGCAGCATATCATGCAGGTCTGTCCTATTATAAAAAAGAAAAAATAGAAAAGGACTTTGACAGGGGAAAAATATCTGTTGTTGTAACTACAGCTGCACTTGCTGCAGGTGTTGATTTTCCAGCGTCACAGGTAATATTTGACTCATTGGTAATGGGAAATAAGTGGATCAGTCCAAATGAATTTTCACAAATGCTTGGACGTGCAGGAAGACCAAGCTATCATGACAGGGGAATAGTATATTTGCTGCCTGAAGTAGGCCATGACTTTGACGGCGAAAGTGAAGAGGCAAAGGCACTGGATTTACTTGAAAGTGACAGCGAAGATGTATTTATAGAATATGATGAAGAAAGCTCATATGAACAGATATTGGCAGATATTTCTTCAAGATCAATAAAAACAACAGATGAGTTAAATAAATTCTATAAAAATATAAATATTCCGGTAGACATTAGAACAGCTATTAATGAAATGGAAGATTTGGGATTAATAGATATTGTAGGAAATAAATTAAACATAACAAAATATGGCCGTGCAGTATCAGTATCCTTTTTATCTCTGGAGGATGCGGATTATATTAAAAAATCAATTGATGATAGGGGATATCTAAAAGTCTATTTAAGAAAGTCTCCGTACTATAAGAAAAAAGACAAATTCAACAAATTAAGGGTAAAAATATTGGCTATTGGACTGCAGCTGGAAATGTTTGAAAATGCATATCTGTCTTCAGTTGTACATAATCAGATAGCAAACGCTTTAAAAATTAAATTTTCAACAAGACTGTTTGCAGAATCAACACTTGATATTATTTCATCAGGTGAAGCAATAAGTAAGCTGGACAAAAAATTCCAGGATGCTCTAATTAATATTCAATCAGATTTCTTAAAATGCAAATGTGAAGACAGACCGTTTTGTGACTGTCTGCAAAAGGGAATATCTGAAGTAATAATAAATGAAAGGCTTAAAGGTAAAGATCCGATTGATATTTCAAATAAACTGTTCAGGAAATATCAGATACAGGTCTATCCTGGAGATATATTTTCATGGTTAGACAGCTATGTTAAAAACTTAGATGCGATAAAAAGAATAGCTAAAGCATTTAACCGTAAAAAAGTAGAAAGGGAAGCACACAGATTAATCAAAGCTATTGAGAATGGATGAAACTTTTAAATTAGCTAATTTTGAGTTTTTAAAATAAATTAAATGAGAGTGGCATTTGCAGTCACTGCAGCCGAAATCAGCTATTGATTCCTCATTTTCAATTATTTTTTTAGCTATTTCACATTCCAGTTTTTCACCAGACTCTTTTGTATATATTTTTTCGATTTTTGAGTTTTTGTTTAGTAAAAGGTAATCAATATGCCAGTGCTTTTTCTTATTGTCTGACAGATGTCTTTTAACTCTGGATTCAAGGGAGTTCATAGCTGAACCGACATAAACATAACATCCTTTTTTAAAGTTAATGATTCCTAATTTTTTACCTATTTTAATTTTAGTGTCTTTCTCAACATTGATTATTAAACAGTAACTTCCTTTCATGTTTTTCTGCACCGTTTATTAGTAATTTATTATATATTTTTATTTTGTCAATGTTTTTTTAAATATGATACAATTAAATTTATTTATTAATAAAAACATAGTTAATTTTATTTTATTATTATATAAACTTATGAGGTGTTTTATGAGGAAAAGATTATTAATAGTATTTTCAGTCTTATTGTTTTTACTATGTTTGTCTGTAGTTTCTGCAACTGATGAAAATACTAATTCCAGTATAGTTGCTCAGGATTATGATGGAAATGAATTTTATGTTGATTTAGGTGGGGATGATAGTAACTCAGGTCAACTTAACAGCCCATTTAATTCAATAAATAAAGCAGTAGAAGTATCTAAATCTAACGATAATGTGGTTATTCATTTAGGTGAAGGTACTTTTGAAGGAAATGGAAATGTAATGATATCAATCAATAAAGCTCATTTAAGTCAAGGTGGTTCAATAACTATTGTTGGTGCAGGAGCTGATAAAACTATAATTAAAGGAAGTAGTGCATATTATGCATTTAATATATATGCTGATTCTGTAGTTACTTTAAGAGATTTATCTATTGTTGATTGTAAAAGTGTTGAAGGTGGTGCAATATGCAATTCTGGTACATTGTTAGTTGATAACTGTATTTTCAGGAATAATTTTGCATTCAATACAGGGGGAGCTATATCTTCTATAGAAAATGGGGATTGTAAAATTTATAATTCAGTATTTATTAATAATTCAGTTATCTGTAATGATGAATATGAGAATGCTAATGGTGGAGCTGTTTATTCATTAAAAAGTGATTTATTAGTTGATTCCTGCAGATTTGTAGGTAATTTTGCAAAGGGTAACTGTTTAAATGCAATTTCTGGAGGAGCTATTTATGTAGGTGCTTATTTAAATAATGTTCCTTCTGTGAAAAACAGTAATTTTATTAATAATTATGTTGTTTCAACAAGTTTCAGAACAAACTGGCAATATGCCAAAGGCGGATCCATTTATATGATAAACTGTAACTTATTTAATGATTCTTTTATTAATTCTAGTGTTACAGGAAATAATGGAGTAGGTGGATCTTATTATTCTGAACCTAAATACTTAAATAGTATTTCCAATATTTTGAGAATTAACTCAAGTGTTAATGGTGTTTTGGAAAGTAATATTTATCCTGCTGATTATGATGGAAAGTACTCTAATGAAGTTGTAGTGTATGTTTCTGTTAATGGTAATGATGAAAAGGGTAACGGGTCTTTTAATAATCCTTATGCTACAATAGCTAATGCAATTGCTAAATCAGTGGGTAATGTATATAACTTTAAAGTGTATTTGTTAGATGGAGTTTATAGTGGAGCAGGCAATACTAATATCAGTTTGCCATGTAGTAATATTCAAATTGCAGGTATTGGTTCTAAAGTCATAATTGATGGAAGTGGTTCTAATTGGTTTGCAGCTAATGAAAGATCAATTTCCGGATTTAAATATGCTTTATCTAATTTAACTTTAATTAATTTTAAAGCTAAAAGCATAGGATATAAAAAAGAAAATAATATTGGGGTTATTTCTAATTATGCAGATTTAACTATTGATAATTGTATTTTTAAAAATATTATAGGTTCTTCAATATCCAATTATGATTTGGCTAATTTAAAGGTTATTAGTTCATCATTTGTAGATTCAAAACACTTGGGATTCTATGGTGGTGTTTTATTTAATTATGATGCTAATGCAAGATTTTATAATTGTATTGTAAATAATTATTCTTCAACAGATATTTTTTATTCTACAGCAGTAAATACAGAAAATGTTTATTTGGAGTTTTTTAATTCAACATTTAAAAATTTAAAAAGCTTTGATTCCAGATGTAAGTTTTTAGGAGCAAGTAATACAAATGTTACTATGAGTTATGTTAATTATGCAGATAATGATTGCAATTTTGCAGTTGCTTATGATAAATCATTTATGAAAATAGATAATTCTGTATTTAAAAATAGTAACTGGTTAAGCGGGTCTGTTAATGGAATGATATGGAATGTTTGTAATTCTTCTTTTATAAATATAAACTCTTTAACTTTCAGTTCAATTAATGGTTATAAAAGTAATTTTAATGGATGTCTATTTGATGGAGGAAATGTGGAATTTAGAGGAAATATCATAACTGTTGGAAATTCAAGTTTTTATAATAATAAAGTAATCATTGTTAATAATGATAATCAAAAGGGAAATTTAGATTTTAATTATAATTATTGGATTGATGAAACTCCTAAAAATATGATTGATACAACTGCAAATGTTAAATTAAATTATTGGATTGTTAAACATTTATCTGCAGAAAACTTATTTAATGATAGCTATAAAGTAGTTATTTCTTATAAATTATTTGATGGAAGTAATTATAAAAATTATGATGTTAGATATGTTCCAATAAAACCTGTTAGATTTATTTTAATAACTTCCAAAGGAACTAATTCTTTAGATTCTGGTACATTGATTAATGATATCTTTGAATTTATTAATACAGCTAATGATGATAGAAATGTAGTAGTTAGCTTTACAGATAATACTAAATTAAATATAACTCTTTATAATCAACATAAAGTAGATACTAATATAGATTTATCTCAAAAAACAGCTAAAATAGGAGATATAGTTGAAATTAATGTAAATATTAAGGATAATAAAACAGGATTGGCAGTTGATTCAGGTATTGTTGAAATTTATTTAAATAATAAATTAATAAGCTCAAACAATGTTACTGGAGTAGCTATTAGTAAATCCATCACAGTTGATGAAAGCAAATCATTTTATAATATTTCAGTTATTTACAAAGGAAATAATAAATATTCAAATTCTTCAAATTCAGTTATATTGAGAATATCTTCACTTCCTCTAGAAACACTCATTATTTCTAAAGATTTAACTAAATATTATAAAAATGGAACACATTTTGATATTATTCTTAAAGATGTTTTAGGTAATGTTTTAGTTAATAAAGAGGTTAAAATCACCATTAATGGTGTCACTTATAAAAAAATAACTGATACTAATGGAAAAGCAAGATTATCTATAAATCTCCTCCCTGGAGTTTATAATATAACTACTTCATTTGAAGATGATGGTAATTATGTTAAATCATTAAATACCAATAAAATAGTTGTTTTATCCAAGATAATTACAAAATTTGTAGATAACAATAAATTTATTGTTAAATTAGTAAATGATGATGGAACTCCAAAAACAAATGCTTCATTAGCTATTATTGCAAATGGTGTTCAATATAATCGGATTACTAATAGTAGTGGTGAAGCTAGACTTAATGTTAGATTGAATCCTAGTAATTATATTTTTACTGTAACTGATGGTTTGGAAGTTGTTTCAAGTCCAGTCCATGTTTTATCAACAATTAGAACCAGTGATATTTCAATGTTTTATAAAGATGGAACAAGATTTGCAGCTAAATTATATGATGCGAATGGAAAAATAGTTTCTAATAAAGAAGTAGCAATTACAGTTAACGGAGTTACTTATAATAAATTAACAGACTCTAAAGGAGTTGCTTATTTAAATATAAATCTTAATCCGGGGGTTTATAGTATTTCAACAAGTTATGAGGGTAAAACTGTTTACAATACTATTTTAATTTCGGCTATGCCTGTTACTATAGTTTCATCTAGTATCCATATTCAACAAGGTACTTTTTATAAGGTTAAATTTTCTGATGCTTTGTCAAATCCAATCATCGGACAAAAAGTTGGAATATTTGTTAATGGAGTAATGTATTATCGTGAAACTGATGATTTAGGTTTTGCATCTCTTAAAATTAATCTTAATCCAGGTCATTATATGATAACTTCTGGTTTATTATCTAATGCATATGAAGCTAAAACTATGAATAATATTATAACAGTTAGTGGAGGTTACTTATGAGGTTTAATAAATGTATATTATTAGTAATATATGCAATTATAGCTATTGTAGTATTCACACCATTATATGCTGAAAATAGTAATAATACTATATTTACTTTACCAAGTGATGATGTTATTGTATGTGATAATGTTTATACTGGTAATGTAATTAATATTACTGATGATAATTATGGTGATTATTTTGATATTTATTCTGGAGAAATGTTTCCTGATGCTAATATTAATGATGGTGATATTATATGTATAGGTAATGTTACTGATAAAGCATTTGTTATCAATAAACAATTAGAAATTACTACTATTCATAATGGTGATGTTATTAAAAATGGTTATGTTAAGCTAGTTAAGGGTAGTGATGGTTCTAGTGTTCATGGGTTAACTATTATTAATGATAAAGCACATTATGTTGTTGATGGTATACAAAGTATTGATTTAAATGGTATTGGTTTATTCTATACAAATAACAATTATATCTATAATAATTCAGTTCAATTAGCAGAAGGTAGAGGTGTATTTGCATTACCTATGGGTGCATCATCTAATAATAAAATATATAAAAATAAATTTGTAAGTACAATGAGTACTTGTGTGCCTATGAGTGAATGTGATAATAATATATTTGATGGCAATTATTTCCAATCTACTTTAGCTAATGTAATCTACTATAATCCATGGGGTCATGCGGATTATTTTGGTGGTCATGGTGTATGTTATAATAATACATTTAGTAATAATTATATATGTTCTTTAAATAGGAACTCTGAATGGGTTATAGGTATGTCTCTTTTAAGTAATTGTAATGTATATATTATAAATAATACTATTGCTAATGTTTATGATGGTATTAGTGGTTTAGGTTCAAACTCTATAGTAAAAGGAAATACTATAAAGAGTATAGAAAGTTTAGGTTTATCTGTTAATAGTGATAATTTAACTGTTGAGAACAATACATTCATAGATATGACTATGGCTATAGCTGTATTGAATGATAATATTGTTGTTAAAAATAATATAATAACAAATTCTTCAATTGGAATTTGGGTATTTGGAAAAAATGCGTCTTTAATATCTAATACTATTAGTTTAGTTGATGGATATTATGCAGTTAATGTTGAAAGTGAAAATGCAGTAATATTAAATAATAATATTAAAGTAAGTAATTTTGGTGAAGGAATTAGAGTAGCTAAAACTAATACTAGCATATTAAATAATACTATTCAAACAGCTGTTGATTCTGGAATTTATATATTATCTTCTAAAAATATTGTTAGTGGAAATAAGATATCTTCTAATTTGTATGGAGTTTATGTTGATGCAGCATCTGAAGTATACTATTATGCTCGTGGTGTATTAAAAGATTTGTATTATGTAAAAATTAATCAAGGTAGATTAAATTATAATAATATTAGTGGTAATGTTATCAATACTAAGTCCTATGGGATTTATTTAGTAGGAACTGTTTATAATACTACTATTGCCTATAATAATATTACTACAAATGCCGCAATTGGTATTGTTGAGAATATTACTGATCCATTTTCAAATATTGTTAGGGATAATATTGTTAATGGTGTGTTTTTGAATTATAGCGGTATAGTTATTAGTGATGATAATTTCTATGCCTATTTTAATGAGAACGGATATTTTAAATTTGATAATATTAAGTCTATTGTTTTAGTAATTACAAAGCTTTCTAATAAGGATATGGTAATTAATCAGAAAATGACTATATTAAATGGTGGATCAGTTAATATATTATCTAATGTTACTTTATATTTAGTATCTGGAGCAAGTGGAACTTCAATTAAGTCACTAAACTTTAAAAACACAGATAAAAGTGCAATTGTTTTAAATGATGTAAATGATGTGACTTTAGAACAAATTAATATGATGTTAACTTCTAAAATGAAAGATGTTTTTGGAATTTCTATAAATTCATCAAACAACATCAATATTGTATCAAATGATGTATATGTCACAGGTGAAAATAGACTAATTCAGGGTATTTTACTTAGTCATTCAAATAATATCACAATTAATAATAATAGTGTAATTTTAGAAGGAAATAAAACAGCTAAGGGAATTGTTATAAATTCAGTAAATGTATCTAATTTAGTTAACAATACTATTCACATTCAGGGAAATGGAGTATTTGACATTGTTTTAGTTGATAATTCTAATGATTTAAATATCTCATATAACAATTTCATAGCTAGATCTACTAAAGTTGTTTCTCCATTGGAAATAAGTAATTCTAATAATTTTACTATGGATAATAATAATATTAGTGCATTTGCTAATTTGGTAAAATCTTTGAATTTCTCAAATAATAGTAATATTTTGTTAAATTCTACTTTCATTAAGTTAATTGGAGCATCTAAAAGTAGTGCAACTTTTGTTAATAAAGGTTTAAATAATGTTGAAGTAATAAATTCTATAATTTATTCAAATGCTTTAAAGTTAATTGATGGGAATATAATTTTAAATAAAAATAAATATGTAATTTATGATGGGAATATTGAAACATTCTTTGATTCACATGGAATATTTAGTAACTTATCAATAACTCAAAGAGACACTTTACTTTTTGATAATTTAAAATTAAACCATTATAATTTAATTTTTAATCAAGTAGTTACTTTAGATTCTTATTATAAAACTTCAGTAATTGATGCAACTTTAAATTTTAATTCAAAATCAAGTAATTCAACTATTGGAAATTTAAATTTTGATTTAGTTGGGAATACAGCATTTAATTTGAATTTTGCAAGAAACATTACTATTGAAAATGTTAATATTAATTTAATATCTTCTAAGGATGTTTCAGCTATTATAATAACTGGTGAAAGTTTTGACAATTTAATTAATAACAATACTATTAATATGAAAGGTAGTGCTTCATTAACAGGAATTACTATTTATAATTATTATGATGGATATTATGGATTAAGTCCTAAAAACAATATAATTTCAAATAATAATATTATAATTGATTCAACTAGAGATGTAATTGGTATTTACATTGCAATGGCAGATAATACAATTATAAGGGATAATAATATAAAATTAACTGCAGGTAATATTGCATATGGTGTTTATAATATTTATTCTCCTGATTTCAAAGTATTTATGAGTACTATTTGGACTGCAAATACAAAAATTATTCATAATTTTATTGATGCAAAAGGTTCAATTGTCTGTTTAATTAACTCAATTGAAGCTAAAAATACATTAGTTGATAGTAATATATTAATCGCTACAGCTGATGATGGTTCTTATGGTTACTTTGGATATAAAACATCTGGGGATATAATAAGGTATAATGATTTCACAATAAATGGAACTTTAAATAATAGACCATTAGCACCTAATGTAGGTCAAACTGGTATTTATTTATCAAGTGGTTCTTCTAATGTATTGATTTTAGAAAATAGTATTATTTCTAATTATACTTCTGGAAATGAATATGCAATTTATGTAGATGCAGATTCTAATAAAATTTCAATTGTTGACAATTATTTAATTAGTGATAATTGGAACAGATACTCTGATAATGCGATATATGCACCATCAGCTAATTTAACTAATAATGAACTTTATTATGTTTATGTATCACCTGATGGTAGTGATGAATTAGGTAATGGGTCTATTAACAATCCATTTAGAACAATAAAATATGCTTTAAGTAAGGTAATTAATAAAGGAATTGTTTATGTAATTGCAGGTAAATATATTGAATCTAATATTATTATTTCAAAAGTAGTTACTATTAAAGGATTAGGTGAGGTTATTGTTAATTGTGAAGCTAGTCTATTTAATATTACAAAATCTGGTTCATTAAAAGTATATAATATTAAATTTATGAATGCATATTCAGTTTCCGGTTCAACATTTTACAATTTAGGAAAATTATACTTAGAAAATGTTTCACTAATAAATTCTACAGCTTTAACTTATGGTGGAGCTATTGTAAATTATGGAGAATTAGTTATAGTAAATTCTATATTTTCACTAAATAAAGCGAAAAATGGTGGAGTTATAGCTAATTATAATAAATTAGATATTAAATCATCAAGTTTTACTAATAATACTTGTTATATTAATGGATCTGGAGGAGTTATTTATAATTTAGAAAAAGGTACTGTTACTATGGATAACTGTAGTTTTGTTGATAATAAAGTTGATGCAGAATATATTACTCATAAAGATATGTTTGGTGTTCGTTTAGGTTCTGGAGGAGCTATTTACAACCGTGGAAATCTGTATATTTATAATTCAAATTTCACATGTAATAAAGCATTTAATTGTGGTGGGGCTATTGTAAGTATTACTGATGTTAAAAAACACAATCTTAAAGTAATTAACTCCATATTTGATAAAAACACCTGTTTTGCAGGTGGTGGAGGAGCTATATATATTGCAAATGCCAATGTTGATATTGCTAATTCTTCATTTACATCAAATGAAATTGGGGAAGATAGTGGTGGAGCTTTGTATTTTATTCAATCTAATGCTGAAATTTATAATTCCACATTCTTTAAAAACTCTGCAAATTTTGGTGGAGGTGCAATAGAATCTTGGAAGTCAAATATAACTATGGATTTATGTAATATAACAGATAATAATGCTGAACATGGTGGAGCTATAGTTTTCTATGGTGAACGTGTTGGAAATCATGTTACTGGTACTTTAAATATTTATAATTCGACAATTCATAATAATAAAGGATTTTATACTGGTGGGGCGTTTTATGTTATGGATTTAAATATGAATGTTAAAAATTCTAATATTTATAATAATTTTGGCGGAGATGGTAAAAATTCCCTTTCAGTTAACATATTTTACCCTATAAAACCAGTTAATAATATAGATTTAAATGGTAATTGGTGGGGTAGTAATAATGGTCCTGGAGAAGATGTATGGTTAAATGCGCAATATTATAGGGAATGGGTTAAAAATAAAATTACTTGGTCTACTATTAGTCATCCAAATCAGGATAATAATCCAAACAATCCTGGAAATAATCCAAGACCTGGTCAATCAACTAATAATCCAATTATTGGTCCGAATACTGGCGGATCATTAACATCAGGTTCAAATTCTGGTGGTTTTGGAACAGGTATAGGTTCTGGTACTGGAAATGGTTTTGGTAATGGTAATGGTAGAGGTTCTGGAAGTGGAAGTTCTAATGGTGGAAGCTCTGGAAATAATGGTGGAATATTAGGTTCAGGAACTGGATTTAATGGAACTGTTTACTCAAACCAAGGTTCACTAGGTGATCTGGGATCTTCTTCCAGTTCCGGTGCTGGTGGAAGTGATGCAGGTTCTGCAGCCCAATCATCAAACATGATGTATGAACTTAATAAAAATGTTAAAAAAGTATTATCTGATGATAATTTTATGTATGGTATTGTAGTTTTAGCAATAATTTTGTTATTAATAATATTTGGATATAAACGTAATTCTAAAAAGGAGGATGAATAAATGAATAAATTTAGACCAATTTTAATCTTATCATTATTCATATTGTTCATGGTTTCATTAGGAGCTATATCTGCTGAAGAATTAAATTCTACAGTTGTAAATGATGCTCAAGCAACTGATTCAATTTATGTTGATTCAAATGCAGTAATTGGTGGGGATGGTGCTTTAAACAATCCTATGAATAATATTAGAGATGCTGTTAATTCAGCAAATAACAACTCTATAATCCATGTTAAAGGAGGAAATTATTCTACTTCAGATAACAGTAAGATAATTATTAATAAAACAATTACTATTGAATCTTATGATGGAACAGCTGTAATTAATGGAAAATACAGTGATTATGTATTTTATATTACAGATAAAGGTTCTTTAACCTTGAAAAATATTGAATTTGTAAATACTGAATATTCAACTGTTAAAACATATGGTGCTATTGTAAATTATGGTAATCTTAATGTTCTTGACAGTTCATTTAGTAATGCAGTTGGTTTAAGGGCAGGTATTATATTGAATTATGGAACATTACTAGTTAATAATTCAGAGTTTAAAAATAATTCTGCAAAATATTATGGTGGAGCTGTAACTAACTTTGGTTTCGCAAATATTGTTAATTCATTATTTGAATCTAACACTGCTGCAGAAGGTGAAGCTATTTTAAATACATATGACATGTTTATTTCAAATTCTAGATTTATTGATAATAATATTTCATCAAATAAATATCAAAAAGTAGAAAGTTTAATAGATATTTCATCTTCATACTTTACTGAAAATTCTGATATTTTTGTTAAAGATAGTGGTATACATATTAAAGAATCTTATGTAACTTTAATTAATACATCAAACTCTGTTGTAGATATCAGTTATTCATTTATAAATACCTATGATTTCGTTAATTCAAGATTAAGTATTGATGATAATTTATGGTGTTCTAATGAAAATATCCCTAAACAGGCTAATAGATGGTTGGTTATGATTTTCGTAGATAAAAACACTGGAAGTTCTATAATTAAATCTAAAGCAGTTGTTGATGTTTTAGTTACTTTTAAAGTATGTAATGGAAAATCTACATATAATTTACCTTCTGATGTTCATTTACCTTCTGTTTATATTCAACTTGAAGCAGATAATGGTAGATTCAAAGAAAATGGAGGATATTTAATAAATAATGCATTTTCAACTACTTACTTTGATAATTCTAAAAGCACATTAATATTTGCAATGTTTGATGATTCTTTTGCTACTTTAACAGTAGGTTCTGGATTTAATAATGGAAAAATATATGTTTCAACTTCAGGTTCTGATGAAAAAGGAGATGGGTCTATTAATAATCCATACAAATCTTTAACTAAAGCAGTTAGTGTAGCTTTAAATGGAGACATTATTTTCATCGGAAAAGGAAGTTATTCTGGATTATATAATTCCGGACTTTTAATTAATAAAACTTTAACCTTTTCTAGTTATAATGGTGAAGTTAAATTATATAGAGATGATTTCCATATAATGTTTACTATTAGTCCAAGAGGAGTTCTAACATTAAAAGGATTAACACTATCTGCTATGGATAAATCAAAATTCATTCCACTTGTAAATAACTCTGGAAAAACAGTCATGGATAATTGTATTATTAAAGATGCTAAAGGTGGAGATAAGTATGTATGGAAAGGCAATGAAGCATGGCATTATCAATATTTCTCTAATCAAAGTATAATTTACACTAGTAATGATTTAATTATCAATAATTCTGTCTTCAGCAATTTAGAAGATATTGTTATTAGATCATACTTTTATACTGGAAGTAATTATTTTAAACACTTTGATGTGACTATTGAAAACTCAGTATTTACTAACTGTAAAGCAATGGAGTGGGGAATTACCTGGGATAGTAAAAATTATATTGATAAAGCAGATATTATCAGTCCTTCATTTATAATTAATGTAGGTGCAGAAAATGTCTTAATTGATAATTGTACATTTAGAGATAATGCAGCATCTGCTGTTCGTGTAAATGCATCTAAATCATTTTTAGTAGATAATTCAAGATTTATACGTAATCATGGATCTATTTATTCATTAACAACTGGAGTATTAAATAATACATTAATAACTGAAGATTATGGTCCGTCTGTAGGTTTTTCAACAGGATTTTTAATTCCAATAATTAGAAATATGCAATCTATTGTTAATTCAAATTTTACTAAAAATAAAGATGTTATTATAAGTACTTCTTTTGTCCACTATGGTGATAATATTTATTTATATAACTGTTATTTTGGAAATAATACAAATTATTATGCTCAAGACCATAGAAACAGTAGTGGGGAAGGATTAATATTAAATGGCGGAAATATGACTGTAGATTATTGTACTTTTGAAAATAATTCCGTATTTTATGGTGGTGTATTTTATAATGATGGAACAACTGTAAGTCCTGGAAAACTTTATTATTCTAAACTAGATATTACAAATTCTATATTTTATAATAATAATGCAGTATTTGGTAAAGATATTTTCAATAAAGGTGGTGAAGTATTTGTTTCTGATTGCTGGTGGGGATCTAACAGAGGTCCAAATGATGAGAATATTTATAAGGCTGCAGGCACTGTCAATGTTAAAAATTGGGTTATATTAACATTTAATATTGAAGATAATACATTAATTGGTAGTTTAAATAAAGTAACAGATAGTAAAGGTAATATTTATAATATTACTGGTAAACTGCCTTCTAGAATAGCTATATTTGAATCTTCAATGGTTAAAATTAATCCTAATGTTATTCCATTAATTAATAATCAGGCTAAGGTAAATATTTCATTTAATGGTGAGGATATTTCAGCTAGTCTTCGTGTTGATAATCAAACAATTAGTTTAGTATTTTATAATAAAAACACAGTATTTGATTTAAAAGATATTATTGTTTATGGTAAAGGAACTTCTTACTCTTTTATTTTAAAAAGTGTAAACGGTTATGTTGTATCTAATAAAACAGTTACTTTGTTGATTTTAAATGGAACTAATGTTTATCAAAAACACATATTAACAACTAATGCTTTAGGAGTAGCTACTTTAATTATTAATTGCAGTATGGGTAATTATACTTTTAAAGCTAGTTATGATGGAGATAATTATTTTAAACCAACACAAGGGAGTGCTAAATTAGTTGTAATGCCATATTATACATCTATATTTATTAAGGGAGATCAAACATTTTATGGAAATGGTAATTTCATTTATGCTCATGTTTATGATAATTTAGGGGATGCTATGGTTAACCAGATGATTTTATTTACCATAACTTCATCTGATGGAAATATTTATAAGAGATATGCCCTTACTGATTGGAAAGGTCAAGCAGGATTCTACCTTAATTTATCTGGTGGGAATTATAATGTTAATGTAAGTTATTCTGGTGATAATTGGCATTATGGGTCTTCAAGTACTGGTTTATTCAATATATTGTCTATTGGCACTAATGTAATTATTGAACAGTCTTTATTTAATGGTAGAGGCAATACTTTAACAGTATTGCTTAGAGATAATAATTATAGGGTTTTATTTAATGAAACTGTTGAAATAATATTGTCTGATGGTAAAGTTTCCCAAGCATTTAAAGTTACTACTAATGAAAATGGTCGTGCAGGTGTTGTTATTAATTTAGTCCCTGGCAAGTATAATGTTTATGTAAAATATGCTGGAAATAAATTGAATTCTCCATCTTCTGCTGAAGGAGATATGACTATTAATCATGTACCTACTCAAATTTCTGCAAGTTCAGTAATCATTTTTGATAGTACTATGAATAGTTATTTGGTTAAATTAACTGATATTTATGGACGCTTACTTGTTAATGAAACAATTATCATTACAGCAATTAGTCAAGCTACTGGTGTCAAACAGATATTTAAAGTTAAAACAAATGGTGAAGGTATTGCTAATTTAACATGTAAGTTAGATATTGGTAATTATTTATTGAAAATTGATTTTAATGATAATGAATGGTATGATGGCAGTAATTATGCAAGTACTTTGATAGTAGTTGATACAGTTGATGATTTCAATCCATATGCTACTATTTTAGTTGCTAATGATTTAGTTAAGTTCTATAAAAACGGTACTCAATATATTGTCCGTTTGCAGGATATTTATGGCAATCCTATTTCAAATATGGAAGTTGTTATTTGTGTTAATGGTGTAAATTATAATAGAATAACCAACAGTTCTGGTGAGGCTAAATTAAATATTAATTTGTATCCTGGAATGTATTATGTAAGTACAAGTTTTGGAGGTTGTGGAAATTGGACTAAATCATTTGTTAATAGTTCAGTTACAGTTTTATCTCAAATTATTTCACATGATTTAACTAAAATTTTAAGAAATGGAAGTCAATTTATTGTTAAATTTGTTGATAATGCTGGAAATCCTATTGAAGGCAAAACAATAGATATTTCTATTAATGGAATTGTTTATTCCCGTATTACTAATAGTTCTGGTGAGGCTAAATTAAATATTAATCTTAATCCTGGTAAATATGAAGTTATAACTTCTTGTGGTGATTTTGTTAATCATAATATGGTTGATGTTTTATCTAACATAGAAAGTGATGATCTTTCAATGTACTATAAAGATGGGTCTAAATTTAAAGTAGTTATCTATGATAGTGAAGGTAAAGTTAAACCTAATGCAACTGTTAAATTTACCATTAATGGTGTTTCTTATGTTAAAACTACTGATAATGATGGTATAGCAGCTTTAAGCATTAATTTAAATTCAAATATTTATACAATAACAACTGAATATAATGGTGTTGTTAATACTAATCAAATTTGGATTTATAATATGGCAGTTAATATGGATGCAGTTAATGAAACAGTTGAAAGGGGCAAGTCTTTTTGTGTAAAATTAAGTGATGTTAATGGAAATGCAATAACTGGTGGGCAAGTATCATTTAAAATTAATGGTGTTTCATATATTAAACAGGTTAATGAAACCGGTTATGCAAAATTAAACATTAATCTTAACCCAGGTGTATATAAAATTATCACAGCATTTTCTATTAGAAATTATGAAGATAAATTACTTTATAATACCTTAAAAGTAACTGATACAAATTAATTTATTCATTTAATGAATAAATTTCTTATTTTTTCATCCAATATGATTTTTAAATTTTAATTTTTGACTTATTTCTTATTTTTTATTAATTCCTTAAAATTTACTGTAATTTAAAGTTTTTAACAATAAAATGTTTATTCTTTAATTATATTTAAAATTCTCTGGTAAAAAATTATTTGGGGTGAGGTAATTGCTCAAATAATATTAATATTTCATGTTTTATTATTAATCAGTATTATATTTCTTTAGGAACAGTTTTATATTAGTTAATAAAAATATACTATTTGTCAATTTATGTTGACGTAATAATTAATGGAGGATTAATTTTTGAGAAATAAACTCGCAATATTAATTTTATTGATATTATTTATTGTATCTATTTCTTGTGTTAGTGCTGAAGATAGTAATTCTGTCAGTGTTCTAAGTGGTTCTAACTCTGATGTTTATGTTAGTCCAACAGGAAATGATAATAATGTAGGTGATGTTAATAATCCTTTTGCTACAATTAATAAAGCAATAGATTCTAATGTAAGTAACATACACCTATCTGAAGGAAAATTTATTGGTACTGGCAATAACGGTTTAACAATTGAAAACAAATCAATAACCATTATAGGAGCTGGTGCGGATAAAACTATAATAGATTTAAACAAAACTCAATTTATGGATATTAAGTCCACTAGTTCTGTAGTTTTAACTAATTTAACCATAATAAATGGTTATACAAAGTATGGTGGAGCTATTTACAACAATGGTAATTTAACTATTCAAAATTGTAACTTTAAAAATAACTCTGCTACTTCTGGTGGAGCTATTTACTCAGGAACCTCTGCTAATTTGGATATTTATTATTCTACCTTTGAAGATAATGTAGTTACAAATCGTGGAGGTGCTATTTTTTCTTATAGCTATGTAGGTATCTATGATTCTACTTTTATAAGAAATAAAGGTACTGGTACATCTTCAACTGGAGGTTCCATTTATATTAATGGAAATAGTAACAAATATTCTGTTTTAAATAGGAATATATTTAAAGACACTTCTGTTGCAAGACAAGGTGGGGCTATTTATTTAAGTTATGGAAATGTTACTAATTGTATATTTGAAAATGCATCAACTACTGCTACTGGGTCAAGTTATGGTGGTGGAGCTATTTATGGGTCTAGTTTTAACCTTAAAAACAATACTATGACTAATTGTGTAGCTAAAAGTGGAAATGGAAACTACATATTTGCATCTTCTGGATTCAATGGAGTAGTCACAATTCTTGAAGGTAAAACTGCAGATATAACTAGTTCTACTTTTACCCTTAATGCAACTGCAACTGATGATATGGGTCATCCAATTCATGGCGGTTCTTACACATTTTATTTAGATGATATTAGAATAGGTAGTGCAAGCTCTGTAAATGGATTTATAAATGGTACATTTTCTAAATTATTGGATGATGGTAAATATACTGTTACAGTTTCAGGTCCTTTAAATGATAATGCAGTTGTTAAAAAAGCTACTGCAAATGTTAAAATTGACCGTGATTATGTAGATTATTATGTATCACCTGATGGTGATGATGTTAATAATGATGGTTCAAAAGATAAACCATTTAAAACCATTAATAAAGCAATAACTGAAGCATTTGCTAAAAATATCTATGTAAACATCTATCTCTTAGAAGGAACTTATTCAGGTACTGGAAATGTTAATTTAGAGTTAACTAAATTATTAGGTTATCTTAATATAATTGGTGTAGATGGTAAAACAATAATTGATGGTAATGGTAAAGATTATGCATTTAACTTTGGCACTACACTAAATGTTAACATTAAAAATATTATATTCACTAATTTATACAATAAAAAATATGCTGGTTTAATTGAAGGAGGTTCTGGTGATTTCACTGTAAATATTGATAATTGTACCTTCGAAAAATGTAATGCAAAATATTTAATTGAAACTAATGGTGAAATAAATAATGTTATTATGAGAGATAATAATATTGCTTCTAGTTTTATTAGTGGTGCTGTTAGTATAGATAATCTTTTATTTGAAAATAACTCAGGTAATGGTCAAATTAGCAGTATTGAAAAAGGAATATATAATTCTACATTTATAAATAACAAAATTACCGCTAAATCCACTAATGATTATGGAATAATATCTGTTAGTGATGCTAATTTTGTATCTTCTAATAATGTTTTCGAAAACAACACTGTTAAAGGATTCTCTATTAGTAGAGGATGTGCTAATTTTACAAGTATAAATGATACTTTTATAAACAATGCTGGTGTGACTGGTGGTGCTGTTAAAGGTGGAGGAACATTTATTCATGCTAAATTCATAAATAATACAGCTACCAAAGGTGGAGCTATTTATCATGATTCAAATGTTTTAACTTTAAAAGACTGTATTTTCGAAAATAACAAAGCAGATGACGGTGATGACATATATGGTTTCATAGCTACAAATGGTATGACCAGAGGGTTATGTTTAAATATGTCTAATACTTTAACTTTAGTATCTACTAATTCTTCTAGTATTAAGTCTGAATTAAAAGCTATTTTTGATTTAGGCGGTCTTAAAGTAAGCGGATATAATATTAAATTTTATTTAAATGGTGTTTATAAAGGATCTGCTCCATTAGTTAATGGTGTAGCTACTTTTGTTGCTGTTGCTAATGATGGAAAATACGAAATTTCAGCTTCTGGAGATTATATTAACAAGACTACTGTTGTTAAAGGTGTGTTAAATGTTGATGCTAATCCTGTGTCTGTTTTTGATGTTTATGTTTCTGGAACAGGTAGTGATGAATCTGGTGATGGTTCATTAGCTAAACCATTTGCAACCATTAAAAAAGCATTTGAATACGGAATGTCACAAAACACATTAAGCTTAACAATCCATATTATCGGTACTTTGAAAGGTGAAGGTAATGTTAATCTTGATTTAGCACCACTTATAGATTTAACTATTGTTGGTGAAAATAAAGAAACCTCAATTATCGATGCAGAAAAAAATAAATACATATTTGACTTTACCCCAGCATACGACAACGTTAAAGTTTACCTAAAAAACTTAACAATTAAAAACGGTGTAACTACTACATATCCTACTCAGGGTGGTGGTAAGACAGTTGATGTTGGTCTTGTTCGTATTGATGGTTATTATTTAAGTGTGGATGATTGTGTATTTAGAAATACTACTGGTCATGGAATTTCTGCAGATAAACTATTCTCAACTCTTATAGTTAACAATACAAAATTCATAGAATCCAGTGGTGGAGTTTATTCAGCTACTAAAGCATTAAATGTAATCGTAGCAAATACTGAGTTTATAAACTGTAATTTAGGTGTAAATAAGAATGGACGTACAGTTTATTTAACTGGTTTAATTGCAGTTAGCGATATTTTTAGTTCATCCAGTTCTATTCCTAGGTATAATGTTACACAAGTATTATTGGATAATGTAACTTTTGATGGAAATTATAAGGGTACTAAAACTGTAGGTTCTGCTCTTTATTTAGAGGGTACAAATGCTACTGTAATTAATTCTAAATTCATAAACCTAAAAGATATTTCAGCTATTCATGCATTTAGTAGTAGTGGATATAAATGTAATGTAACTATTATTGGTACTTACTTTGAAAACAATACAAGGGATATTGATTATGGTTATGGTCAAACTAATGATTATCGTCCAATATTCTGGTTAATTAACTCAACATTTATTAATAGTGGGGCATTTGCATGTCCTGATATGCGTTATCAAGATGCATGGTGGGTTGTTAATAATACTAAATTTATTAATATGACTAATCAGGTATTATTTAGAGGATCAGTATCTTCTACACATAAAGATGATTCTTTACCTGATGGTGTTAACAATATTATAACTATTATTAATTCATTATTCTTAAACAATGAAAAAGGTGTTCATTTTATTGGAGGTAATGTTACTGGATCTAGTTTCTATAATACTGTAGTTACTGCTTCTGGAAGTGCATACATAGTTTATTTGGATAATAATTTCTGGAATAGTTCTGAGCCTACTTATGTTTATAGTCCTTCTATTTCTTGTGGTAGTTGGATTGTTCCAGCATTAGTTACAGACAATGCTTCTGGTCCGGTTCAAACTATTAAACTTGTATATTTAGCATTTAATGGAACTGATTATTCTTATTATGATGTTTCTAAAGTACCTATTTTGGATGTTAATGCTACTTTTAGTGTTAGTGGTGGTATAATTAATCCGGGTGCTGGTATTTTTACTCGTGATGGTTTAACTGCTAATTACACATATAATGGTGTTGGTAATCAAGTTGTAACTGCAACTTTAAGTGATGGAAATATTTTAAAATTAAATGTAACTTTCTACAGAATTGATACATTTACAAATATGACTATTTCAAATAATGCTCCGCAAACTGGAGATTATATTACTGTTAATGTTGTTGTTCGTGATAAGAATGGTAAACTTTTAAATGGTAGTGTGAATGTTTATCTTAATAGTGTTTTAAAAGGAACTATCAGTTTAATAAATGGTATGGGTTCCTTTGATGTGTTAGCAGAAAAAACTGGTCCTTGTGAAATATTTGTTAATTATACTGGAGATTTAGATAATTCTTACTCAAGTAATATGACTATTGTTTCAGTTAAAAATACACAAATGAATGTTTCTGTTTCTGATTCAGATTCTGCAAGCAATGTTACTTTTACTGTGGACTTTGATCATGTAGCTAATGGTTTTGTATTTGTAACTATTGGTGGTGTAACTTACAATGCTACTGTTTTAGGTAAAGAAGCTAAAGTTATTGTGCCTCCATTAGCTGTAGGTAAATATGATGCTATTGTTTCATATAATGGTGTTGTTAATAAAACTGTTGCAGTTAACATATCTCCTGATAGAAATCCAGTATTAAACATTTCTGATATTGTGATGATTTACAAGGATGGTACTAGGATGGTTGCTGTTTTAACTGATTATAAAAGTAATCCTATAGCTAATGCTACTGTTTACTTTAGTATTAATGGTGTAACTTATGTTAGAACTACTGATGTTAATGGTTCTGCTTCTATA